>Ga0067045_1027410_pt1 | contig 158690 bp, 142 predicted proteins | sample TerdegcTABiofilm_FD_59184 | JGI IMG/M metagenome (GOLD analysis project Ga0067045, IMG submission 59184) | Combined Assembly of (Gp0054472, Gp0054536) Wastewater bioreactor microbial communities from Singapore -Terephthalate degrading... | reverse complement strand
CCCCGCCTCACCGGCCCGGGCTGCTTCCACCGCCGCGTTCAATGCCAGCAGGTTCGTCTGAAAGGCTATTTCATCTATGCTTTTCACAATCTTTTGTGTCTGCTCGCTTGCGCCGGCGATCTCTTTCATGGATTTCGTCAGCTCCGACATGGATTCATCCGCCTTCCGAATGGCCTGCTTGGCGGTGAGCATCAACTGATTCGCCTCGTTCGTATTTGCGGCATTCTGCCTCGTCATGGAGGCGATCTCATCCAGCGACGCGGAGGTCTCTTCGATCGAGGCTGCCTGATCGGAGGCCGAATCGGACAGCCCCTTTGATATCTGCATAGCCTGCCCCACGGCATCCCCCATCTTGATCCGCATTGTGTTTACGGATTGCACGAGTTCGCCGATTTCGTCCCTTGATGTGAAATCGATCCTCTGGGTCAGATCACCATCCGCCACTCTCCGGAGCACTTCAATAGCCTGTTGAATCGGCTTCAGGACCAGCCTGGTTATGAATATGCTTGTGAAAAAAGAAACCACGACCGCGATAATGAAAAGAATTATGAAGATGCGCAGCGTTGAATTGAAGCTCTTGATCGAGACATCGTATTTCTCCTTGCTGAGATTGTTTTCGAGGGCAAGAAGATCCTGAAGACACTTGTTCAACGTCTGGTATTTTTCATCCGCCGCACCCATGAACATGGTGGCTGCGGCCGCATCGGCCAGAGCGACTTCCAGAACTCCGAGAGCAGGTTTCTGATATTCCAGAAGCGATTCCAGTGTGGTCTGATAAAGCTTTTTTTCGTCCGGAGTCAGAGCGGGAGAGGCGAGCGTCTTTTCTATCAAATCGATATTTCCCTTAATGGCCACGGCCTGCTGTTTCGAGAGTTCTTCGACTTTTTTGGAATCGTAACTCGAATTTATCCAGTTGATCACCTTGTAAAGATTAGCATGGACATTCGCGATATCGTTCAGGATCCGGGAGCTGTTCTGGTATCCCTTAAAGCGGTTGTTGAAGATATCATCTATGGAGGATTTCTGCTTCTGCAATCCACTGAAGGTACCGTACGCCAGTATTACCAGGAAAAGAATGACGACCAGCGGAGCCAGCAACATTTTTTTTGTCAATCTCAAATTATTGAAGAAATGCTTCATGATATGTTCCCTGCCTTCACGAGTGAAATAGTTGAAAAAACTTTCTTCCGGCAGTAACTTCCAATAATTATGCCAGAGTGGCGATTTTTACATTTTCTCTGAATTCAGATACTTGGCAATTTGCAGACAACAAATGAAATCGGTTCCGTTCACAAAAAGAGGACGGAATCCGTTATTAGTGGATTCCATCCTCTTTTTGTGAACTCCAGCAAAAAATCCGAACTCAGACTTTGAATCTCAGAACCGGTCCTTACACTCGAGCCTCCATCCCTGATTCCTTCCGGTGGAAATTCCATGTTTCTTCAGGAGATTATAAAGACGGGTCCTCCCGAGCCCGGAAATACGGATTGCCTTCGGGATATCTCCTTCCGTTACAGACATGAGCTCCGTCAGATATTGTATCTCCAGTCTTCTGTTCGCCTCCTTTTTCACATCCTTCAACTTCGGCAGGACGCTTCCGGTAAATGAAGTCCGGGGAATGATTTCCTCCTCATCGGGTTTTTCCGCTTTTTTTCTGGCAAGCTCGACGCGGATCGAGTCGGGCAGGTGCTTAAGGAACAGCTTTGGCTCGTCCAGAGAGGCCGCAATCGACCTTTCCAGGGTGTTGACCAGTTCGCGGATATTTCCCGGCCAGCGGTAAAAACAGAGGGCTTCGAAAAACTCCGGAGAAAGTCCTTTCACGGGGATCCCGTTGAGACCGCAGATCCTCGCTATATGGTATGTCACTATTTCCCCTATATCCTCCGGACGCTCTCTGAGGGGCGGGATTTCAATATGCAGCGAGCGCAGCCTGTACAGGAGATCGCTTCGGAACTGTCCAGACTTGACCATCGCATTCAGATCCCTGTTGGTCGCCGCTATAAGCCTGAAATCGCTTTCCACGTCTTTTGCGCCGCCGAGAGGACGGAATTTTCGCTCCTGGAGGACGCGCAGAAAGTTCTTCTGCAGTGTCAGGGGGAGTTCCCCGACCTCATCAAGGAAGAGAGTCCCGCCGTCCGCCTGGCGCACGAGACCGTCACGGGCCCTGTCGGCTCCTGTAAACGCCCCCTTTTCATGGCCGAAGAGGATGCTGTCTGCGAGATTTTCCTGGAGGGCTGCGCAGTCCACAATGACAAAATTTCTCTTGGCGCGCTTGCCGTTCCTGTGAATGGACTTTGCAAAGAGTTCCTTTCCCGTGCCGGTCTCCCCCGTGATAAGGACATTTGAATCCACGGCCGCGGCCTGGGCAAGCAAATCAAAGCAGGCCTTTGTTTTTGTGCTGCTCCCCATGATCCCTTCGAGGTCCAGGGGCGGGGTATTTTTATCCCCGTTTTTGGCCTCCCGGTATTCCAGGGCACGTATTACAGGGAGAATCATCATGCTCAGAGATGAAGGCTTCTCTATATAATCCCAGGCGCCGCTTCGGATTGCCAGCTCCGCCCCGTCAGCGGAACCCATTCCTGTAATGATTATCACTTCAGGAGACGAAGGCGCCTGCCGGAATGCGGGAAGCATCTCGAGGCCGTTTCCATCCGGCAGAATTACATCGAGCAGAACGACATCGAATTCCTCTGAAGAAGCCAGATAAATCCCCTCTTTCAGAGTGAGTACTATTGTGCTGTCATGCCCGATATATTTCAATTCCCGCGAAACCAGGTCGCAGTACATCTCGTCGTCGTCAATAATGAGTATCTTTGCCATGGTCCCTCTAAACTATGGGCTAAAGGCGCAAGAGCCGGGCCAAAGGAACGTTCAAACCCTTTTGCTTTTTGCCCTGAGCCTGTTCTTTTCCCGATGCCTGAAAGTCAAACTCAACAATCTTCAAAAATATCGCGGATACCTCCGGAAAGCTCCTCTACGGTCAGTGGCTTCATCATGTATTTCCGTATCCCGATTTCCCTGACGCTTTCAGGCGTAATCGATTCGCTGTAGCCTGTGCATAAAATTATCGGAATACCGGGCCGCAGGCGCAGGATCTCGCGCGCGAGGTCCACGCCGGTCAATACCGGCATGGTCTGATCAGTAATAACCATGTCAAATCCCCCGGGGTCCCTCCTGAAGACCTCAAGCGCTTCCATGCTGGCGGTTTTAGGTGTAACCTTGTACCCGAGGTGGGTCAGCATCCTGTAACCCAGTTCCACCAGAAGAGGCTCGTCATCAACAAAGAGGATGCTTTCGCTCCCCCTGCGGAGAGCCGGCTTCGATACGCCCCGGAAATTTTCATCGTCTCTTGCCGCTCCCGCGATCACCGGGAAATAGAGTTCGAAGACAGTTCCTTCCCCCTTCCTGCTTTTTACCACCACAGCGCCGCAATGGCTCTTCATAATCCCGTAGACCACAGAGAGCCCCAGCCCCGTGCCCTCACCGGGTTTCTTTGTCGTAAAAAAGGGATCGAAAATTTTACCCATAATCGAGGGGTCTATTCCGTGGCCCGTATCTCTCACTGCCATCTTGAGGTATTTTCCAGATTTCAGATCCGGATGTACCAGCAAAGCTCCTTCGGAATCGAATTCGACCTGGTCAAGTTTGATTTCCAGCAACCCTCCTTTTCCACGCATTGCGTGCGCGGCATTGACGCAGAGATTCATGAGCACCTGATGTATGCGGGTCGGGTCCATCGGAATGGCGGCGTCTGATCCCGCCGAAATCTCGCTCTTGATCTCTATTGTCGTGGGCAGTGTGGATCTGAGGAGTTTTACAGCTTCCTTTATAATCGGACCTACCCTGAGCATCCTGAATTCCTGCTGGTGCTGTCGGCTGAAAGCAAGGATCTGGCTCACCAGATCCTTTGCCCGCATACCCGCCTTGAGCACCTGCTCCATGCTGTAGCGCGCATGATGGCCCTCCGGCAGGTCTCTCCGGAGGGCCATTTCCGTATACCCGATAATGGAAGCCAGTATGTTGTTGAAGTCGTGCGCGATGCCCCCGGCGAGTATCCCTATTGATTCCAGGCGCTGTGATTTCGCGAGCTCTTCCTCCATTTTTTTCCGTTCCGTGATATTCCTGGCGACCGTAACCACGGCGGATACCGCCCCTGCCCTGTCCATGACCGGAGAACTCTGGGTGAGAAACCACATCGTGGTGCCGTTCCAATCCACTTTTCTCTCTCGAGTGCTGCTCTTTCCCGACTCAATGACACGCCTCAAGTTCTCCACCATGGAAGCGGCCGTTTCCGAATCGAAGAAATCGAAGGGCGTCTTTCCCATAAAATCTCCGGGGGTCAAGCCGATGCTCTCCCCTCCTTTCAAATAAATTAAGCGACCCTGGAGGTCCATCATTAAAATGATATCATCAGTGTTTTCAAGCACCAGATTCAGACGCTCCTCACTCTCCTTAAGGGATTTCTCCGCTTTTATCTGCTCGGTAATGTCCTCGAAGATGCCCATCCTGCCGATTACGTTTCCCTTCGCGTCTATCAACGGCGCGACGGACAGCCTGACGTCGATGATGGATCCGTTCTTCTTCCGGCGGCGAGTCCGCTCTATGACAGAGGTCTTCCCGCTGCTCACATCATCCTGCAATCTGTGGAACTCCTCTTTCATGTTCTCGGGCACAGTCGGGACCGGACGCCCCAGGACCTCGTGCCCGCTCCAGCCGAAGATCCTCTCCGCGGCCGGATTCCAGACTTTGACACAGTAGTCATTATCGATGACGACAATGGCCAGGGGACATGCTGTAATGGTTGTTTCCAGCATCCGGCTGGTTTCCTTCAAGGTCATATCCGCTATTTTGCGCTCGGTGATATCCATGGAATTGGCCAGTATGGCGCGCCTGCCGTTGTATTGAATGGATGCCACTGTCTCCATTATCCAGCGGGTCTCACCGGATTTGGTTATGATCCTGAACTCGTATGGGGAGTTGAGCTCTCCTTTCAGCATTCTCCGCGCATTTTCTCTTGCAAACTCTCTGTCATCGGGGTGGACGATGCCGCTGGAATCACGGCCGATGAACTCATGCATTTTCAGCCCCGTATAGGCGGCGGCCTTGGAATTGCCGAACTGGAATATCCCGTCCTGCACCACATAAACCCCGGCAAAGGAATATTCGGCAAGAGTCCGGTAGAGCTCTTCACTTTCTTTCAGTTTTTCCATCATTCGCCCTTGTTCAGTGAAATCGCCGCCCATATGATCCTCCTGCGAAATAATTTGCCATGCCAGTAACCGATGCAATTCAGATGCCCGTTCCGATAAAAAAAGAAACTATTCTGGGCTAATCACCCATAAAAAATCCCCCTCCCGCTCCTGCGAGCGAAAGGGGGATGGAGGCTGAAGGCATAGGCTGAAGGCCCATCAATAGCTCATCATGCCCCTGCCTGGACCATAACCGCCGCCCCGGCCATGGCCGTAACCAGGGCCCATGCCTCTACCCATGCAGGCAGATCGGAATCTTTCCTGCTGTTCAGGCGTGAGGACTTTTAAGATTTCAAAATGGTAATTGGTCCGTTTATCCTGGAGCTGATCCCTGAGGCTTCTGATTTCCTTTTGCACGGCCGCAATCTTCGCCTGGTCGGGATTTCTCTCCAGCCAGAGCAGCTTCAGATCCCCCCGCCTGCTGAACATTTTGTCCTGCAGGGGCTTGGTCTCTCGCAGATAAGATTCCCGCAAAGCATTTATCTTCGCGGTCTGCTCCTCAGTCAGGCCGAGACCTGGTATTGCCGCCGGATTTGCGCAGTATCCCGGGCCGGGGCCTCTGCGACCCATGGGCCCGTTAAAGGCGAGCGACTGCGATACAACGGCCGCGAGGAAGATGAGTACTGTCGCGGCTATCAGTGTTTTTTTCATCGTCTTCTCCTTTCATGGTTCTTTTGTCTTATTTATCTGGAAAAGCAAGGGATGTGCCAGAGGGGAATATCATGTATAACCACTGGTAATCATAGCATAATCAACGAATGCCGGACTGTTTCTCCCGGATTCTGTTCTGTAAATATGGATATTAAATATCCACTTCTGTATCCAGTTGTGCTATAAGTATCCAGAATCGGAGCGAGCATGAAATATATAAATCACCAGGGGAGACCGGCAGGCCGCAAATTCTGGGTGGATATACCGCCCTGGATCATTATCGGGGCCGTCCTGATCCTGGTACCGCTTTTTATCTTTATGACTCTTCAGAGCATCGATAAACAGAGGAAGCTCACAACTAACCTTCTGGTCGAAAAAGGAGATGCCCTGATCCGGTCATTTGAAGCAGGCGCGAGGACCGGTGCAGGTCTGAAATGGGGCGGTTTTCAGATGCAGAAGCTCCTTATCGAAACGGCCCAGCAACCCGGCATCGACTACCTCATCGTTACGGACACCAGGGGAAATATCCTCGCGGACAGCGATCCTTCCCTGGTGGGGGAATCATATGGGATAGACCTCGACCTGGGCAGCCTCTCCGCCGGGCAGGTGCAATGGCGACAGGTCCCCAATCCGGAAGGAGCGGATACTTTCGAGGTCTATCGCGCCTCATACCCGTCAGATTCAAGAGGCAGGGAGGCGTGGATCATTTTTGCCGGTCTCGATATGGGACCGGTCATCAAGGCCCGGGAACAGGATACCCGCAATACGATCCTGATCGCCATGACTCTTCTGCTCATCGGATTTGCCGGAATCATCTCCCTCTTTCTGGCGCAGGGTTACCGCTCCACGCGGATCTCCCTTTCCCGGATAAAGGCCTTTTCCGACACTCTGGTGGAAAACATGCCCATAGGTCTCGTTGCCGTCGACCAGAAGCGTCTGATAATCGCCTTCAATCAGACTGCGGAATCAATCTTCAGGCGTGCGCCCGCAGAGGCCCTGGGGAAAAAGGCATCGGAGGTCCTGCCTGACGTCTGCCTTGAATTGCTGGAAAGCCTCAAATCAGGAAACAGTATTATCGAGAAGGAGATCGACTGTCTCGTGGGAGGAAAGGACGGCAGGACGCCCCTGGAGGTGATTGCGGCGCTGCTGGAGGACGACGATAGATCCTTTCTCGGATATGTCATGCTCTTCAGGGATATGACAGAGATACAGCATCTCAAGAGGGAAATCGAACGAAGCCGCAGACTCGCCTCTCTCGGCGACCTGGCGGCGGGAGTGGCGCACGAGATCCGCAACCCCCTCAGCTCCATCAAGGGATTTGCCACTTATTTCCGGGAGAGATACCGGGAAAACCCGGATGACCTCAGGATCGCCGATGTAATGGTGCAGGAGGTGGAAAGACTGAACCGCGTCATCGGGCAGCTCCTGGAATTCTCCCGTCCGCTCCGCATGAATCGAAAAAAACAGGAGATCGGTCCGGTGATTCTCCACAGCCTGAGGATGATCGAAAACCAGGCGCGCGATAAGGGCGTCACCGTGACCACCGATCTACAGTGTCCGAACCGCAACGCCGTGATCGATCCCGACAAAATGGAGCAGGTGTTTTTGAACGTCTATCTCAACGCACTGAGTGCCATGGAAAGCGGAGGCACCTTGAGAATAGTGCTGCGCCGGGATTCCGGCCGGCGGCTCAGGATTGATATTTCCGATACCGGGGCCGGAATCAGCAAAGAAGACCTTCCCCGCATATTCGATCCCTATTTTACAACCAAACCCTCGGGGACGGGCCTGGGACTGGCTATCGTTCACAAAATTGTGGAGGCTCATGGCGGCGAGATCCGGGTGGAAAGCGAATCCGGGAAAGGCACCGCGGTATCCATTTTCCTGCCCCTGCCCGAGGAGGAAACCGACAGATGAAACGGACGGAAGACATGAAGAGGATGAGTACTGTTCTCGTTGTCGATGACGACCTTGCCCACCGTACCATGCTGCGGACGCTGCTTTCAGGTTGGGGCTACGACGTCTCAGAAGCCCCGGACGGAGAAGCCGCCATCGAGTCCGTCAACCAAAGGCCTTTCGATCTCGTCCTTATGGATATCCGCATGTTCAAGATCTCGGGAATCGAAGCGCTGGAAGAGATCAAAGGCATCAATCCATCCATACCCGTAATTATTATGACGGCGTATGCCTCCGTGGAAACGGCCGTGGACGCCCTCAAAAAAGGGGCGTACGACTATCTCACAAAGCCCCTCGATTTTGACGAACTGCGGCTCGCCATTCAGAGGGCGGTGGAACACCACAATCTCAAGGAAGAAAACCGCCTGCTCAGAGAGATCCTGGGGAGGCGGTTCGACCGCCGAAATATCATCGGGCAGAGCCGGGCCATGATGGAGCTACTCGAGACCGTCGCCCAGGTTGCGCCGTCCGAAGCGACGGTCCTCGTCACGGGAGAATCGGGAACAGGCAAGGAGATGATTGCCGGGGCTATCCACTTCAACAGCCCCCGCAGGGACGGGCCCTTCGTGAAAATAAACTGTGCGGCCCTTACAGAGACCCTCCTCGAATCGGAACTCTTCGGTCATGAAAAAGGATCCTTTACCGGGGCCGACCGGCGCAGGGAGGGCAAGTTTCGACAGGCCGACGGCGGAACCCTCTTCCTGGACGAGGTGAGTGAAATGTCCCTGGCAATGCAGGTGAAGCTGCTGCGGGTGCTCCAGGAAAGGGAAATCACCAGGGTGGGGGGAGACGAGTCTATCAAAGTCGATGTGCGGGTCATTGCCGCCACCAATCGGGACCTCGCCGCCGAACTTGAGAAGGGTCGATTCCGCGAGGACCTGTATTACCGCTTGAATGTCGTAACCCTGGCCGTGCCTCCTTTGAGGGATCGCAAGGAAGACATACCCCTTCTCGCCCAGCACTTCCTGGAGATGTTTTCCGAAAGGAACCGCAAAGCAGTAAAAGGATTCACTCCCCTGGTGATGGACCGCCTCCTGCGGTATTCCTGGCCCGGCAATATAAGGGAGCTCATGAACACCGTCGAGCGGGCGGTTGTGCTATCCCGCTCCGAATACCTCCATGAGGAGGATTTTACCCCCCTTTTCAGGGAAACCGAATCCCCGGCCCCGGGGAAGACCCTGTTTGCAAACACGTCTGAAAATATGTCCCTTGATCAGGTGGAGAAGGCGACCATACTGAGGACCCTGGAACAGGCGGGTGGAAACAAGAGCGAGGCCGCCCGGCGCCTCGGGATCACCCGGCGGACTCTCCACCAGAAACTGAAAAAGTATGGAATGATGTAAGCAGGAGATCGGGCATTGTCTTTGCACGATAATCATTGCTTGTCTGATGGAAGCAGCGATTGATTTTTTGGGGCCGCGGGAAAACACCGCACCGTATCGACCGCATAAGCCGGATGCGGCAGGCAAATAAGATCTTATACCCGGGGAAAAAGGACTAAAGGGCGCCTCCGCCCTTGTCGAGACGGGTTTTAATCGACTCCGTATATGGCAAATCCACTTCCGGAAGAATCAAGGCCGGCCGCACAAAAATTCAAAAATTCTGCTTGCTGTGACAAGTTTCTGACATGGCGGGAAACGCCTCGAATCGACGTGAATTAAGGGAGGAGAAAAATGTCTACATCCAATTTACAACTCGGCACCAGGCTGTCGCTTGGATTCGCCGCTGTTCTGATACTCTTGGTCATAATGGCTTATCTCGGAATCAACAGACTGGGCATGATCAATGACAATCTGGATCAGATTGTGGACAATGACAATAGAAAGGTCGCCTGGGCGAACGACATCATCCAACAGGTGGATATTATCGCGATTGCAACGCGCAATCTCGCGCTCAGCCGGGATCCGGAATTTATACAGAAGGAAAAGGAAAGAATCGAAACCGCACGGACGAAGTACAAAGAGGATTTCGATCGACTCACGAATACCCTGAAAAGCGAACAGGGAAAAGCCCTGCTCAAGGAAATCAACGAGCTGACGATTCAGTTGAAGTCCTTGAATAACAGGGTCATGGAACTGGGCCTCGCGATGCAGGGCGAGGAGGTCGCAAAACTGGTTACCCAGGACCTGGAACCGATCCAGAAAAAATTGAACGCCGCTATCGAATCTTTGATCCGCTATCAGGAAGAAAAGACAGCGCAGTCGGTGAAAAGCGCGGCGCGCGCCTATGCCTCGGCCCGCCTGTTTTTGATCCTGATCGGTTCGGCCGCCATCGTCCTGGGCGGGCTGATCGCCTTTTTCCTGACGCGCAGCATTACGCGTCCTATCAATCGTATTATCGAGGCCCTGACGGAGGGCGCCGATCAGGTGACTTGCGCCTCCGACCAGGTATCGAGCGCCAGCCGGGCCCTGGCGCAAGGGGCTCAGCAGCAGGCGGCATCCGTAGAAGAAACATCGTCCTCCCTGGAAGAAATGTCCTCCATGACGAAGACGAACGCGGACAATGCCGGCGAGGCGAACAGTATTATCAAGACCTCCCTCCGTGATATGGAGGAAGCCAATAAGGTCATGGCCGACCTGATTGCGTCCATGGAAGAAATATCTTCCGAGAGCGAAAAGACACAGGCGATTGTAAAGACCATTGATGAAATAGCATTCCAGACAAATCTCCTCGCCCTCAATGCCGCGGTAGAGGCGGCCAGGGCAGGTGAAGCAGGGGCGGGATTCGCAGTCGTTGCCGAGGAAGTACGCAACCTGGCGATGCGGGCCGCGGATGCGGCAAGGAATACCACCGGCTTGATCGAAACAACCGTAAGCAAGATCAAACAGGGGACCTTGCTGGCGGGAAAGACTCACGAGGCGTTTGAGAAAGTAACCGACGGCGCGGTAAAGATCGGCCAGCTCGTCGGCGATATTGCCGCCGCCTCCCATGAGCAGGCCCAGGGTATCGAGCAGGTCAACAGGGCCGTCGCGGAAGTGGACAAAGTAATCCAGCAGAATGCGGCCCAGGCGGAGGAATCTTCGGCGGCTTCCGAACAGATGAATGCCCAGTCAAGGAAGATGAAGAATCTCGTCAGGGAACTGATCTCGCTGGTCCGCGGGAAAAAAGATACCTATTCACCCCTTTTCAGAAAATCCTCCATACCTGCATTCAAGGAAATCACGCCCGGGCAGGTTATTCCGCTGCAGCACAAAGAATCCGGAGGCTTCTGAAAAGAATACGTACAGGGCAAGGGGCGAAAGATTGGGACATTCCTTTGGCCCTTTGCCTTGTGCCTTAGCCCCTCAGCCCCACAACTATCGGCCTGTCGCCTGAAGCCCCCTGAGAAGGAAATGATTGCGTTTGAATTCTTCTTATGGTAAGTGCAGAGAATCTTCCATGTTCTTTGCGTAGATACTCATCTGGTCGCGTTCTGGGGAGGTCGCGACCCTAAAAGGGGTGAATATTGCGCCCCTGGCGGTGGTCGTCTCCGCTCGATCTCTCTACAACGTCCACCAAAGGGGGCGTCCATGGATTAGCCTATGAAACCGGAGCATATCCTCGACGTCCTCGAAACCTTGATCGAATTCCTGCCCGACGAATCCCCTGAAGATAAACATGAAACATACGCCGCCATCCTTATTCTCGCCGATGACCTTAAGAAGTACGCCAGGCAGAAAAACATTCATTACGCGTACGTTTCCGGAAAGATCGCATCCTTTTTAAAGGAATGTTCATTTATTTCCAGACTTTCAAAGGGAGAACCCGGCATCGCCAGGCATCTCGCATCGGCATACAGGCACCTGAAAGCATTGAGGTCCGAAGCAGGTCTCGACATAAGACAATAACAACAGGGCCACGGCATGTTTTTTCGCCCTTCACTGCGCGCCGCCGGGATCAAATCTCGGGTAATAGGCCCCGGTTCGGGGGTTGATGAATCCCTGGCCGCTGGGTGGATAATATTCGCCGGTTCTGGGATTGATCACACCCTTTCCGGAAGGCGGGTAATACTCTCCTGTGCGCGGATTGACGGCCCCTCTGTTGTGTCCGGCCCACGGTAGGGCAGGCGGGGCCGGCACCGGCGGCTCCACCGGCTTGTATTGCGGTTGGGGCGGCTCCACAAGTGATCCCGGAGGGGTTAACGGGTCCTTGCCCCCTCCCCGGGGCGTATTCGCAGTATCCGACAGGATGGTCCAGAGGATCAGAAAGACGAGAAAAAGACCCAGCAGAAGACTGGCCAGGCCGAAAAGAGAGGACAGAAGCCTGGTGGCGACGCCGAGACGAGGCCGCTTGAGGGATTCCAGACGATTCTCGGCCATAAGTCTTTCATATTCCAGGGGTCGTTCCGCCTGGAGCTGCCTCAGCCCATTTCGACCCGTAAAAATATTTGGTTCAAGAGGGAACTTGTTGGGGACCAGGTGATTATTGAAAAAGTGGACGGTGAAGATGAAAAGAGCCGCCAGAAGCGCCTCTTCGGAATGCACAATGGTTGCTGCGTTTATGACCCAGCCCGGAAAGATATAGGAGAAAAATTCGGGAAACCAGAGGATCAGCCCTGATCCCCCGATAGCCGCCATTCCCCAGAAAACGGCGAAAAAGTCGAACTTCTCCCAGTAAGTCCAGCGGTCGAACCGGGGCATTTCACCCCGGTCGAAAAACCACAGGAACATCCCCTTGATATCCCGAAGGTCCTTCAGGTTCGGAAAGAGGGAATCCGGCCCGAAAAGCCGGCTGATCCAACCCCGCATCCTCCGGCCTGCGGGAAAGAGGAAACGAAGAGAAAGCCAGCAGGTATAAAGGAAGAGCGCAGTCAATACCAGAGCGGCCGCGCGATGAAAAACCCCCGCCCGCGGGACCCCGCCGAAAAGTTGAATGAGGATTTTCGACCAATCGCTGTTATGGTACTTCAAGGGAATGCCGGTCATCACAAGTGTGAAGAAGGAAAAGATCAGGACTATATGCATGACCCTCTCCTTTAAAGAGAACCGCTCGATCTGCTCTTCCTCGCATTCCGGCGCTTCCTTTCCTTCCCGGAGTCTCCGGCATTTCTCCCAGTAAGCCTTTCTCCACCACAGAACGAGGTGGATCCAGAAGAAGCAAAAGACCGACGCCAGAAGAGCAGCCATGAAGACGTACGTCCAGAAGAGCACGGGATACCGCTCACGGTTTCTGTAATCGGGATGAGCATTGAATTCGACAAACCGTGGTTGAAATCCGTGATGGCACTTGCCGCACGTCGCGATCAGATTTTCCGGGTTGACGGCCGACCGGGGATCGGCTGCGGGCAGGATGTTGTGCGATGTGTGGCAGTCGGCGCAACCGGCGACCTGTCCCGCATAGCCGATCTTGCGGACCTTGCCGTGATAGGTCTCCTCATAATCCCTTACCGTCGCCGCGGACAGGCCGTTTCTCTTCATCATCGCTTCGTTGCCGTGACAGCGGATGCATTTATCCGTATACCAGACGCGGGCCTCTGGTGAAGATTTACCGACGGCCGGAGGAAAAAGGGGGATATTATGAAGTCCATGGCAATCAGAGCAGGCTGCGGAATCAGCTTTCCCCTCAAGAACGTATTTTCCGTGTCCGAACCGGACGTATTCTTCAGAGGAATGACACTTTGTGCATAGATTGACGACAGAGACCTTGAAACCGGTTTCCGGACGCCTCAGACCGTGAATATCGCGGTGACAGTCGTTGCATCGGAAGTCCTGCCGGAGGTAATGGACATCCTTGAGGTAATCCCCGGCGATTTCCCCGTGACAGTTTCCGCAGGCTACGGCCGCAAGCCGTTCCTCGCCGGAGGCATGCCTTGCAAAATCCCTGATGCCCGAATGGCAACTGACGCATCCGTTGTTCCTGTGGAGCGATTCAAAAAACCGCACACGGTAATTGAAATCGTCATGGCAGGAGAGGCAGCGCCTGTTTAATTCGTCTGTAGTCATTGCGGGGGCGGCATATACGGGGATTGCGCCCGCCAACCAGAGCCAGAGGACAACAATGAGAGAACTCCCGGATATTGTGTTATTCACTTCCCGATACCCTGTGATCAGATACCTTTACTTTTCCGGCGCAAAGACGCGCATTCCATTTCTCCATCCCACCAGTCAGCCAGTTCACGTCTTCAAATCCCTTTTCCGCAAGATAAGATGCCGCAAGATAGGACCGGGATCCTCTTTCATCCACAACGATTATCCTCCTATCCAGGGGGATTTCCTGATAGCGCTCCTGGAGCCGGTAGAAGGGAATGTTAGCCGCACCGGGAATATGTCCTTCTTTAAAAGACGCCTCGGAACGGATGTCGACGATCAGGGGCCCGCTCTTTTCTCCGAGCAATTTTCCAAGCGAATCCGGGTCGATCGATTCGATGGCGGCCCTCGGGACGCGCACCTCGGATTCCGTTGCATACCCCGCCTGCTTCCAGGAGGAAAGCCCGCCTTTGAGCATATAGACACCTGGATACCCTTTTTGGAGGGACTCCACAGCCGCCTTGCAATCGCACGACTCGCCGTCGCAATAGAGGACCACCACCCTCGCCTTCTTTTCCCTCAAACGACGCGGGGCTTTTTCTGCAAACTCTTCGCAGGCAATGCAAAGAGAGCCGGCAATACGGTGGTCCATGCATTCGATCCTGCTCATCAGATCCACCACGACAGTGTTTTTCTGCTGCATCATCTTATGAAGCGCTGCCGGACCAACGACTGTCACATCCGGGCCCGCCCCTTGGGCCGGGGCAAGAAGGACCGCGAGGATCAGAAACACCGGTGTTGCCGTCTTGATTCTCAAATTCGAACTCCCTCTCAAGCTTAACTCCTTACGAATTGTGAGCCGCGTTTCACTTATAAGCCGGCACACTCGTCAACCCCCATTCATACATCTGGGGCTCGGCGTTAGGCTCCCGCGGCACCGGATAATTCTCACCGAGAAAGCGTCCTGCATTAAGCACTTTCATTTTCATGAAAAAAGGCGCTGTCTCGGCATGGCAATCCAGACATCCTTCAGGACTTCCCCTCGCTCCGTAAGTCCTTTTCTCCCTGACAGGCCTTACATCGTGATATATCCTGCAGGTGGAATCATACATATCCGAGGTCTTCTTCCTCTGCTGCAGTCTCCCCTTCTCAAGTTCATAGACCCGGTCCGCCACAAAAACAGCCTGCCGGAAACCCCGGGCGGCCAGGGCCCCGAGCGCCCTCTCGATATCACGTGGAGAGGCCGCCGTGAATCCATGGAATTCACTTCCATCCGTCTTCCGGACTGCTATCGGACTCAGGTTCTCGATTTTCCGGAGGGCCTCTTTTACATACCCCAGGCTTATGGGCCATATGGTTCCGTCCGGCATCTTCTCCCCGAACCACTGACTGACTTTGGGTACGTAAGGAAAATACTGCTCACCCCAGCCCTCTTTTGCATCGTAACGCGTTATCCAGGGTTTCCATGGCTGCGCGGTCTTTCTGGAGAAATCTCCGAAGGCCGCCACGGCTTGCAGCCTGTCCGCGGTATACCAGGTCTTTTCGCCGGCGCTCATGTCCAGGAGATATCCTCCCCTGGCAGGCTGGGCCGTGACATGGCAACCGGTGCATTGTATGACATAGAAATGGAAAGACCCTCCCGGAAACTTCTCGCTGTGAATACGCGTGGGCCGCCTGGCCTCCTTCGGCAGATCGCTTCTTGTCCGCAGGTAGCGGCCCTCGAGGTGGCACCCTTCGCAGGTCTTCATCTCCCGCCTGCCGCCGGATCGTCCCCCGGCGATTTGATGGCGAAGCCTTTCCCGGTCCGTCTTTCCGGAGAGCCCGTGGCAGTCGGTGCAGCGAAACCCTGCTCCGGCATGGACGTCGAACCCCTTGTCAAAAATGACTCCCCTTCCCAGAGCCTCCATGGTCGCGTGACACTGCAGGCAATTTTTCGACTCCACCGTTTTCCCAATGACGCTCCCCTTGAGCCTTCCTTCGCCTGTAAACTTTGTGCGGTCCGCCCATCGGTAATATACGACAGGACGATAAGAGAAATTCCAGGATCCGGCCAGGAAGTCCCTGCTGCCGGGTCCCGAAGACGGGTCGCGGTAAGTGAATACAGCCCCCTTGATCTCGCCCAGCCCGGCACCGGCCGCGGCAGCCCAGCGGTAATTCCGGGCGCCTATCTGCCTGTTGCGCGCTTCCATCCGGTATCCGTCCATGTGGCAGATGAGGCAATCGGCTTCCAGTACACCGCTTTGCCTGAAATGACTCTTTTTATCGGGGGTAAACCGGGACGAGAAATCACCGTCAAGGGGCTCTTTGCTTTCCTTCTCCGCCTGATACAGGGTTTTTGAGAAATCGGGACTCCCGTCCGGGTTTCTTCCGTATTCGAGAAGTCCCCCGCCGGGGTGATACCAGCCCGCAGCCGCCGAGATGACGTTGCCTGCGGAGCCGATTTTCCCGCCGGCGCCGATCCAGTCGTAAAGAGAAAGGCCCATTTGCAGGACATTCCTGTTGATTTTGCGGGCCAGGGGATCAGAAAAAGGAGTCAAGAGAGAGACTCCGCAATTGACGGTCGGCGTTCCGGTATTCCCTCTTCCTCCCCGCTCTACAAAGCCCCGCTGGAAGTGATATCCGGACGTGATCGTCAGGTATCCGTGGCAGACCCCGCAGGTTCTTCGCGGGCTGTAGGCTTCATGCGAATTCCGGACGGGCGTTATGTTTTCTCCCTGTTCGTTCTTCAACCAGATATCACGGTGTTTCCAGGATTGCGGCCCCGCGTGGGCGGCAACGCCGTAGAAGTTCATGAGAATGAGCAAAATGAAAGCAAGTCTCCGACTGATATCCATAGGACGTCTCGGGCAGATGCAATCGGTGGCAAAAACAGAAATACAACTCAAACTCATAAGAGCCTTCCTTTAGTCATTCGCCCGGCATCTGAAGCCGGAAGCCCGGCCTGAAACCACAGTGAAGCTGTGCGCGTTTTTCAATAGCCCTGCTGACTGATATACCATCGACTATAAGCCGAGGGTTTTCGCCATCCCCGAAAGGGACACTAATATTTATCTATCGGTCTTGGTGTATATAACAGGCGTTCATTGGCCTTCGATCCGTTTTCGATGAGCATTTCTTTAGTCAGAAATCCCTTCCTGTCGATATGGCAGGAATCGCACGATCGTGTCCTGTCGGTCCTCTTGCGGATATTGTGGACCGGTGAATTCCAGTAATTGGGCAGCGCATCGAAGTGCGCCATCTTTATACCCTCCGTCAGAAACGTATCCCGCACCGCGGGTACGAGCCGCAGCGTCGTAACTGTTTTTCTGTCCCTGGGGTTCAATCCCAGCATGAAACCCGGTTGGGAAACGGCGCCTGCTCCGAGATGGCAGTTATAGCAATTATGGTATTCGCCGCCGCAGTGGCAGGCATAGCAACTGACTTTCCCTTCATGTTTCGAATGGGCCAGCCTCGTGACCAGATTCTTTTCGCCTCCCGGCGCATGGCAGTTTCCGCATGACGGCTTCTCTTTTATTTCCTCCCTGCTCAAGTATCGGTTCCCGTCACCGTGCATCTCGGTCGTCTTGTGGCAGCCCATGCAGAGCATCCCCCTCTGATAATGGATATCCGCGTTGCCGCCGTATCCGCCCGTGAACTCGGAGTAAACCCGGCCTCCGTGGCACAAGGCGCACGTCTTCCCCTCGTCTTTTTTCACGAATTTGTGTCCTTTGATAAAACCGATATTGATGCCGCCAATCACGGGGCTCTGCACGTGGCAGTCGCCGCAGGAGGCGTGACAGCTTCTGCAGGATTTCTCGAAGACCTTCTCATCGAATATCTTCGCCTCCGCAACGGAGAATCTGCCGATGACCCCGGTTCTCTGGCCGGCTGTGGTATAATGAAGAGAGTTGCCGTAGTTTTGCGCCGTCTTCATGTGGCATTTCCGGCAGGTGTTCAAGTTGTCCGAAGGCCTCCTTACAAGACCTTTATGAGCGCTCTCCTTATCGACTCCGGCCTCGTCGCCCTTGTGGCAATAACCGCAGCCTCGCTTGAAGTGGGTGTCTTTTTCAAGGAGCCCCTTATCCACGAGAAATACCCTGTAGTACTCCTGCGCCTTAACCGGCGGAGGCGCGCCCGCTCGCCCTTCCGCCACGCCAGCGGGGATTTCGGGAACTTTGCACAAGAGCTTTAAAAGAGTTTCGCTCGTATGACAGGTAATGCAGCTGCTTTCGTTCTTTGCATCAGTCAACGAGGAATAAAGAAAAAAACAGAGGACGATGGGAACGATCAAAGAAATCAGGAGTATCTTCGCTTTCACAGTGCCATTCCTTGAAAGAGATACACTTCATAGTACCATACAGGAGTGGAGTGTCAAACAGGTTTTTTCCGCGATCCCGGCATGATCCGGCCGCACGTTTTTTGGACTGTGATTTGTGATTTCAATCACAGATTCCGACTGATCAGGCGTGATACTGAGAGCACCCTTGCGTATTGAAAGGGATATTTAGGGTTATATTCAGGAGATGAGAAATATGAAACGAGTGTTTTTTATTTCGCTGCTCTGCGTCTTTGCCCTCATGGCAGCGAGAAGCGCGGTTTTTGCCCTGGAAAAGGATAAGCCGGTTCCGGATAAAACCGCACCGGCTGAAAAAACAGCCCCCTGCGGCTCCAGGGGCGAATGGCTGGCTGGAGAAATGCCCCTCAACAATTGGCTCGCGATTTCCGAAAGCGAAAGGATCAAGATCGCCAGGGGGTTTGCCGACGATTACTACGAAATGGACAAGAGCTGCAATTATGCAAAGATCAAAGCCTACTACGACGAGAAGAAAAAACGCGCCTATATCTACGTCGAATGCGTCAAGCGCAATGCCCCCGCGTTTCCGGAAAAGGTAAAGCCGATTTAATATCTCCCGGCAAGAAAGCCCGCAGTGATGGTCAAGCTCAGACATCGGGTGTCAGGGAAAGTAGTTTCATTCTTCCTTCATTCTGCCGTCGGCCTTTATGCTTTAAGTCGCTTTTTTTCTACTTCAAATGGATGTTACCCGGGGAAATGGATGTCCCGGGAACGATGATTCTGGACTGTTCCTGGCGCTGCATCTCTTTGGCCTCTTCCACCAGCTTTTCCACAAATTTTTCCATTACCTCGGGAAATTTCTCGATCGCCTCGTGCAGGTTGCGGGCATCTATCGGAAACTGGATGGGAAAAGGCCCGTGCTGCGTCATCAACTGCGTCTGGCCGAAAAAGACTGTCCTGCGGTTTTTATCCAAATCACCATTGGTCTTGACCGGCGTCAAACGCCGTATCGCGGCCACCTTCAGATCGGTAAAGACCTCTTCTCTGTAGAGATTCTGCTGGTTGATCTTAATGCTCTTTTTTGCTGTTTCATCCGGTGTCGTCATCACTGTCTCCTCTGGAAAATTGTCGACACGTTAGCATATTTCCACTCATAATTACAAATCTCAAAGCAGTCAGGGGATTGCAAGCTGGATCATTACCCTGTAAGGTTCGCCGCAGCGGGAAAACGAATCGAAAGAAGTTACGCATGAACGGCGAATCCAGGAGAACCAACAGCAGCTCTCCCGATGCGCTTAAGGCCATCGGCCCCTATGCCCAGGCTGTCAGATACGGCGATTTACTGTTTGTTTCCGGTCGGAAATGAAAACAGGTGCAATCGGGGAACCGGCGGATAATCCTCCGATCGGGCGGCCCGGCCCGCTCACTTCGTCTCGAGCCCGCGGCTCAGGATTTTCCTCTCGATCTCCAAGACCTTACCACCCAGGAGATAGTTCAGACGCTTGTCGGCGTCGACGAAATGGACGGCAGCGAATCGAAGATGAGCTTCTCCGGGTATATGCCACATCCGCACCACTCTTGCCTTCAACCGGAATGACTCCCTGTTCACCCGGACCGCGATATCGACGATCCTGCCCGCCTCCACAGATTCGGTAAGAGAATCAGCCTTGAAACTGATGCGGGCGCCACTGATGGAAATATCGATCAGATTTGCCTGCGTTCCCATGATCGTAATTTCCAGATCGCTTCCCGCAACCGGCTTGACGCGATGGAGCATCCTCAGATTGTACAGGCCCGCGTTATTTTTACCGCTGTTTCTGGTCATTGCAAGGGCCTGTACGGATTCCCCGGAGGAAAGCTTATAGTCCTTGATGATTCCGGTCAACTTTGCTGAAAAACCGGGCCGTACAGGACCCTTCTCGCCTCTCGCCAGGAATGTGACAGCCATATCCCGGCCTATATGGTACCCGGCCAGGGGCGGATCCGTCTGGGAAATGATGAACTGCCGCTCGTTTATGATTTCATATACGACCGACCTGCGGACATCGGCGGTCTCCTTTTCGTAGTCGATGCTGATGATCATGTCCACATGGGTGCCGGGTCTTATTTCAGGCGTTTTTTTCATTTTCTCCCGCATACCCGCATCCAACCCGAATTTACTGATATTTTCTGACCAGTCCGCTCTTCTCCACCCCCCTGTCCGCCGTCCAGCAATACCTCTGGTAGATATTCGGTCCGATCTGCTCCAACCAGATTATTTTTACAACGCCCGGCGTATTCATCAGCATGGTTAGATCACTGGGGAAAGAGGCAACATCAGCCGTCTGGTTCTTGTAATAGTAGACCGTATACTGGCCGATTTCTACGCTTGAAATATGGAAGTAATAACCTATATAAATCAGAAAAGCCACGGAACCGGCAAAGAAAAAAACCTTGAGAATTTTTCTCATGTCTCACCGATATCGTCATTGAATCATGTCATAATCATAAACGTAATTACAACAAAATCAATCCTGAATTCTGTGATCTCAGGTCCATTTCCGGTCTCTTTCCGGTCCCGGAGAAAAACAAACAGCGGGCCACGGATGAAAATTCATCCTATTTCTCGCTGTGCGCCTGATCCAGCAATTCCAGAAGGGTCTGTCTGAACTGCTCAAAGTATTTCGGCCCGTGCTGCGGCGCTGAAGAAGGGAGCTCCAGCGTGAGGGTGTGGATTTTCCGCTCGACTCCGGCGAAATTCCCCAGAGAGCCGGGGAAAACATTGTATCTTCGCAGAGGCATGTTGTTATTCCTGCTGATTTTCTTCAGCCATATGACAATGTCGCCGAGATCGGAAGAAGGCCCGTCATAATCATACGAGCACAGGGGGGAGTGGACGCTGATGATCTTCGCCGGCTTGTATCGATTGATAAGAGCAATGACGAACCTCGTCTCGTTTTCGCTGTTCGCACTCGGCCCTGAATAATACCTTCCCTTTTTTGTCCGGGTCCAATCCTTTGTCGGCATGTTTCTGTTGATATCCACGCCTCTGGCATTGGTCCTTTTCCGGGGTTTGGAGAAGAAGCCGTCAGGATTCACAAGAGGAGCTACAATGATGGCCTTGTCTTTATACAGGTCCGGATTCGCCTTCAGGAACTGGGCGAGTTTGAACACGACGTAAACTGAAGGGCTTTCATCGCCATGGACCCCGCCCAGAATGACTGTGGTATTTCTGAAACCCTCTCCGAACGAGGCGAATATCAGGGGTCTGCTTCGGGAGGATTTCCGGTAATACACCCAGTTGACCCCGTCAATACTCAGATCGCTCCAGCCGAGATCCCGGAACTGTTCGTTCAAATCGAGGGCAAAGTTCCTGAATTCTCTGGTTTCAGTATCGGCGGCCGGGCAGATCGCGCAACAGGCGAAGACGGCAAAAACCAGGGCCGGGACAAGTATTATTTTATATATTACACCCACAGATAAATCCCACTCCAAACTCTGAACCTGAGGGCAAAGACAAGTGGTGCTCTATTTACCATATCATTCGGGAAGTGGCCATATTAAAGCGGGGTATTTTCCGGAATAATTGGCTTTACAAATCATCCGGAAGGCGGTAATCAGGAGAAAAAAGAAAGGGGCCAAGCTTATGAAAAACCTGCTGGTCGTGATCGCTTTCATCTCCTGCCTGGTCCTGATGGGCATCGGCCTCAAGACGGACGGCACAATCGGTCTGAAAAAAATGAACGCGTCGGGCATCCATAACGAACAGGAGGAGCCGTCTCCCTCACCGGTTCCAAAGCCCCCCGAGCCGGAGCCAAAATAATCCGCAGTAAATAGAAGATCGTGCAAAAAATGTCAGCCCCCACCGAGCGTGGAAGAGTCAGCCGGCGCTTCGGAAGAAACGACCTCTTCAGACAGAGCAGATGAAGAAGGTCCTGGAAGACTATCATATTCGCCTTCGGCCTATCTTTTTTTCTGATCTACTTCCGATGGTTCCGCTCTCGAAGAGGTCTCTCGGAGTCCTGGTCAGTATTTGATTCCCTCCTTCTCTCACCAGAATCATGTCCTCAAGTTTGACCACTCCCGCATTTTCATCCATCATGTGGATATCCAGCGCAAGCACATAGCCTTCTCCTATTTCGGACGAATCATATTCCGAAAGGATCGGCGGCTCGTTCAGTTCCAGACCGATGCCATGGCCGATGATGCGCGATATTTTTCCGCCGCCGAAATTCTGAAAGTGATCCTGCCTGCCGAGCTCCCGCGCTTTGCCCGCAGCGGCCCGGAATATCTCATTGCATTTCATGCCGGGTCTCATCAACTCGATCAGGTGGTCGGCTACCGTTTTCAGATCGCGATACATACACCGGATCTTCGCCCCGGCCTTTCCCAGGAAATAAGTCCGAGTCTGATCCGCATGATAGCCGCCGACGAGCGTCGGGATGTCGATGATGACCGGATCTCCTTTTGTGATTTTCTTCCGTGAGGGACCGGCGGGGACCGCGGGACTCAACCCAATTCCGGTGATCGTGTAAACCACGCCGCTGATTTTGAAGAGATTAGCCCCCGAAGATATGGGGCCGCGGCTCATGAAAAAATCGGGCTGGCGGATGAAAAATATTCCTTCGTGTCCCGCCAGACGCTGGGCATTCTCGACGGCTGCGGCGAGTTCCAGTTCCGTAATCCCCTCTCTCATACAGGCAAGGGCCGCCTCATGTCCTTTGTGGATCGTGTCACATGCTTTTCTGATGGCCTCGATCTCCTGCGGATCCTTCTTCTTCCTCTGTTCCAGGATTAAGGAGGAAATATTGAGAAAATCGAAACCGGGGAAGGATTTCCTGAACTTCTCGAATTGCTCCACTGTCCAGATGTCCAGTTCCACGCCCAGGCGTGCACCCGATCCGGGAAGGATTCCCCGGATTATTTTTTCGGGCCTGCGTTCTTCGATCACTCTTTCCTTTCCTATAAACGTGTCTTTCAGCGCGAATTCAAAGCCGCTCCTGACGAACAGGCGGTAGTCGTCGGGCTTGACCAGGAGAAGCGACGGCTGAGCCGTGCCCGTGTAGTACAGGATATTGCGGGAATAATTCAATACGGCCCCGGAAAGCCCGATCTCGCCGATCTTTGACTGCAGCGCCTTGATCCTGTATTCTCTGTCCATTTCGACCTCCCTTCTCTTTTCGCCGCCCCTGGTCGTCCTGGTCTAAAGGTACAAAGCCGGGGGCCAAAGGAATGCTCAAACCTTTCGCCCTTAGCCTTTAACATAAGTATACTTCAGGCCATGGCCCTGTTTAAATATTTAGCAAATGTTAACCTCCCTGAACCGCTGTAAATATCAAGATCGGAGTATCCCGGAAAGTATACATGCTATATTGACAGGTGACGTTTGCCGGATCGTTGGGTTTCGCGGGAAATCTATCAGGCGGGGCGACTTTCCTGACGGAAGATATGCAAGATGCGGGCAGCCTTGTCCGCGGGAAGAGGACGCAATCCTCTCTCATACCAGGAAAGTGTCTGCCGGGTGACTCCCAGGGCTCTTGCCAGCTCTTTCTGGCAGATCATATAGTCCGCGCGCAATTGCCGGATCAATTTCGGGTTGTCCTGAAATCCCTGAGCCGTCACAGGTATGTCGAGAGGAAGTTTCATTTGGCCGGATTTTTTCTTTCTTACCCTGGATTTCAGGCGCGGTCTCGCTTTCCTCCCTCTGCCCGAAATCGTCCAGAGATGCTCTGAAAGCTTCACTGTCAGCACCGTATCGAGCCAGTCCTTGAAATATCCTTTGCTTCTCTTCGAGGGTTCCAGAACCGGAATCTCATCCAGTACGCCTATTTCCATAAGTTTCTGGTGGGCTTCTATAAAAGCGTCCACAGTTTGGCCCGGACGGCGCCAATTGATCTCTTCCCCGCAGAAATCCAGAATGGTCTTCGGCGTGGCGCGGGGAAGGCTTCCTTTCTTGCCTGACACTATGCCGATCATGGTCCAGTAAGTTCCAAGCTTTTTTACAAAGGCATCGTGGTATGGATTCAGGTGCAGCAGCGAGCGGCTGTAATATCCGATCCACCGAAGCCCTTCGGGGTCCAGAAAATGGGAAAGCGCCTGGCCGCACCGGAACCGGAAGGCCGTCCACGCATCGCCGCCCCGCCTGTATTCGATGTCCAGAATATCAAGCAACCGGTCGGGACGCTCCTTGCCGAATGTAATTGTCCCCCCTGTCGAGTAATCTCTCCAGGTCATGCTCAAGCGCAGATCGGCCAGTCTCAACACTTCCCGCTTGAAATCCTCATGGAGGCCGCGCGCGCTGCCATGCCGGATGTTGACGCCCCGAAACCTCGCCATCTCATCCAGACTGATCCTGGCGATCCCGGTCCTCGGGTCCTGAAGACAGGCGATCCGGGACATCAGAATAAGAAAAATATCGGCGGTTTCCACCGAAAGACGATGCACAGCATCCCGCAGCGCCCCTGAGTAAATAAACCCGAGGCGCGGAGTATAATACATGGCTATGGAGGGATGGAAGCGGTTTGTGAAATCAGGAGGGGGCGCGCATGAAAACATAATACGTCCGGCGCGGGTCTCATACTCGTACAGCGGCCTGCCGAATGAATCCGATTTCCACCTGCTTTTCGGGCCGCCCGCGTAAATTGCCCGCAAACCGGCGTGAATTACCGGATTGACCGGAATGGACAGTTTGTCCTTCTCGTAATCCGGGCCTCTGAGCGCATCCTCCAACCCGTTAGGAACCAGAAAAGTGTCGCGGTCATCGGACGTGCTGAATCTTCTATTCATAAACCGGGCCCTTCGCCCTTCGCTTATGTTATTACCTATTTGGATTTATTATAGGAAATCCGGATTAAAATCCAGGGTTTTATTTTTGCCCGCCAAAAAAGGCGGATCACCCGCCGCTTGCGCCGCCGCCCGCAATGAATTCAGACGCCTTTTTCAAAAGAAATTCCTGGAACGCCTTGTCATGCTCTATGCAGAAAGAGTCCTCGAATCCGCGGCTCGCATGATCCAGCATGTTCCTCTTCAGGAAGCCGAGCGCCGGACGGGGGGCTTCCAGAATTTCCAGCGCGATCTGCAGAGCGCGGTCAAGTAGAGTTCCCTCGGGAAAAATTCCGCTGACCAGGCCTATGCGATGAGCCTCGTCGGATTTGACGATCCTGCCTGTCATGCAGATATCCCGTGCAAGTCCTTCGCCCACAATCCATCTCAGCGGAGTCATCAGGGGAGGAACTCCGAACTTGATCTCAGGGTGCCCGAAAGAGGCGGTTTGCGAGCATATCCGCAAATCACATAATTTCGCCAGGTCAAAGCCGCCGGCGAGGGCGGGACCGTTTACTGCGGCGATAATCGGCTTGGGGAAATACCAGATGTCCCGGTGGTATTTCGCCGAAGTCTCATAGAGTTCTCCAAACAGGGCGGGTTTTTTGAACTCGCTCAGGTCAAATCCGGCGCTGAACACCGCTCCCGCACCCGTAAGTACCACTGCCCCTATTGAGCCCCGGTCACGCCAGTTTCCCAGGCAGTCGCATAATTCACGCCGCATCTCGATCGATATGGCATTGCGTTTTTCAGGCCGGCTGAGAATGATGATTCCCACCCCGCCCGGCCTCTCATCAATCTGAATCGTCCTGAACGCCATAATATTTCTCCTTCGCTCAATCTCAAGAAATCACTGAATTGCCAGTTCGAAGGATTGTACCATAAGAATTCGCAGAGAACAATCGAGTCCAAACACCCAGGACTTGATTTCGACGATCCAAAATGCTATTCAAAAACAGTTTTGCACATCGCGAGGGGAAAAAAATGGATCCAGGCGTGAAAGAGCGGTTCATAAAGCTCTGGAAGGCTTATTTTGCAGGAGCGGAGCTCCCTATAGCATTCTATTATACGAACGAGGAGCAAGCCGTCCGGATCTGGAAATCAGCCGCCCACAGATGTATTTTCGCGGACATGATTGAAGTGCGCAAAGGGAAGTCCGTCTCCCTGGACGCCCACTCGATCGGCTGCGGCGGGGGGAAAAGGTATTGCGGCTTTTTACAGGAACTCTCCCCTTATTTCGATTTTTTCCTCTCCTGCGGGCTTCCCGGTAAAGTCGAAGGCGAGCGTTACAAGAAAACGCCCGCGCTGGTCCGCGAATTTCTGAAACAGGTGCCGGAATTCAGGGCGCCCGGCAGATATATCGTGTTCAAGCGATGGGATAATCTTGAAGAATACGATTACCCCGACGTGGTGATTTTCTTTGCAGGCGCGGACGTCCTCTCCGGACTTTTCGCACTGGCGAATTTTGACAGGCCGGACTTGAACGGCGTATTCGCGCCTTTCGGCGCCGGATGCGGAACAACAATCATGTATCCTTATCTGGAGAAAGACGCCGATGTCCCGAGAGGCGTTCTCGGGACATTCGATATTTCAGCCCGGCCGTTCGTTCCCGCGGATGTCCTTACATTTGCGGTCCCGTTCCCCAGATTCATACAGATGCTTGACAACATGGAAGAAAGCTTCCTCACAACGGCATCCTGGAAGAAGATTAGAAGGAGACTGCAGAAAACCCCTGCCTGATACAAATCCCGGGCACAGGATTAATTCAACCGCCGGGTCCGAATACCGGCTATTCAATCCCGGCACAGAATGCGAAAGGAATTCCCCGCCCGATTGGGCAGAAACACTGCAGAACGTGTGAAACAGAAAAAATTTGACTGCCGGGACCAAATCGTTTACGGGTTTTTTCGGAAAGAAATTTTTCAGTGCAGAGGTGTTTCATGACACCGGACAGGAGAAAGCGCACCAGGATACCTCTTAATCTGGACGTTGCGATCGATACGCCGCTCGGAAGAGCCAGGGTCGAGACATTCAATATCAGTTTATCCGGGATGCTCTGCGAACCCGGCGACGCTTTCAAGAAAGGAGAGCCCTGCCGGATAACGATCAGGCTGAATCCCAGGATCAGGATCGCCATAGAAGGCAAGGTGCTGCGCTGCGGCCGGAAAGACACCGCGATTGCTTTCTCGTCCATGGATGAAAAGAGTTTTTTTCACCTGAAAAAGATTCTGCAGTACAACGCGGGGGATGCGGACGGCATAAACGCAGAACTTGTTAACCCGGCATTCAAATAAGGCACCGATATTATTTCATCATGCTCTTGATCACCATCAGATAATCTTTCAGGTGTCTCGTTATAAGAAAATTATGCCTTACCTGCTCTCTGGCGTTTTCTCCCATGGCTGCGAGGAGGCCCTTGTTGATGATCAACTCCTTGATCCTGTGCGCCGTGCCCTCCGTGGAATAGGCGAAAAAACCCGTTAAACCGTTGATGATCTGCCTTCGTATCCCGCCGACGTAACTTCCGATAACGGGTTTCCCCTTCCACATCGCCTCGGCCACCACAAGACCGAACCCCTCCCGGATGGATTTCTGAACGACAACTGTCGCCGAACGCTGAAGGGCATTGATTTCCACATGGCTGTCCGGCGGCAGATTCAGTATGAAAATATCGTTGTCGCCCGCCGCCTCTTCGCGAATCTCGCTCAGGACCTGTGATGCTTCGGGATCGTCCGCGGCGAAGGACCCGGCAAGAGTCAACTGGCAATCGAAACTCTTTTTCACCAGGCGGTAAGCTTTTATCGCCCCCAGTGGATCTTTCAGACGGTCAAACCGGGAAATCTGAACGATCAAGGGTCTGGACAGATCAATGCCGTATTTGCGCAAAACGGCATTGACGGAGTCCGAATCAAGATCGCGATTCTTATCGTGCAGAGGATCTATCGACGGAGGTATGATAAACGCCGGCACTGACATATGCTCCGGAACGAATTCCGAGATGTGGAAGATGGATGCGCCGTATCCGCTGGAAAATGTCTTAATGAAGTTCCACACGGATTCCGTGGGTGTCGACAGATCGATATGGCACCTCCATATCCATTTCTGATCCTTTTTTTTCTTCACAATAAGGCCTACGGGCTGAGGATCGTGAATAAAGACTACATCAAACGGCTCCGTATTGATGGCCTCGAAATTACGATATGTATAATCCAGGAATGTCAGAATGTCCGCCGAATCCAGAGACTCCGCGGAGGGCAGGTGGAGGAGATTGTGTATTTTTTTGGTAACCCTGAAAAATTTTTCGTCTCCCTTCATGACCTGCCATTCGGTTTCAATGCCGATGTCGTTCATCAGGGGCACAAGACGGTAGAGGATTTCCGCCACCCCTCCTCCGATACGCGTGGAATTGACGTGCAGCACCTTTATCCCGCGGATTGAGGCGGCGAGCTTCTTGATCTCCTCGACATCGCCCTTGCCGACAAACGGCGTATATCTTTCAATCAACATTTCTCTTCCTCTTCAGGACATCCAGAATAAAAGCCTTCATATCGTAGAGACTGAACATCCAGGGATTCAGCGATTCTATTTCCTTTGCCGTCTCTTCCCGCCCTGCTGCCCTCAGCCATTGCGAAAAATCGTTCGTGGATTCACCGAGGCGCAATCGCGCCGTAACGAGATGGTAAAAAAGGCAATACACGCCGATGCTCTCGAACATCTCAATAAAGGAGGACACACTATCGGCTTCCATGCCGAGCTCCACCACATCGCGGATGGCTCTCTGGAAATAGAAAGGCGTCTTGAATCTCCTCCGGTCCTCCCCCGCTTCCTGCAAAACCCGGCTCAATTCAGCCCGGACATCCCCCAGAGAAGTGTATACGAGCGGGTCGATGATCGACATTTTTTCCGCCAGAATGGGAAGGCCGTTGTCGCTGAACCAGAATGCAAAATCGTTGCTGTAGGTGGGTATCAGAAAATGAAACTCAAAGATGCTCCGGTAGAAATGATAATAGAGGGTATCCTCGTCAACTTCCGAAATTGCTCGACGGAATCCATCGAGTGTGTTGACCTTCACGCCCGTGTTCTGGGCAACCCAGAGCTCCGACTTGAAAACGAACTTGTCCATTTTATTCTCTGATAAACAGACGATGCAAAATCACAGGGTTGAAACAGCGGGGAAAAAACGGACGATGTGCAGATGCAGAATATATACAGTTTGCGACAGGAAAGTATGAAAAGTCAAGAGATGAAAAAAGCATACTCGATACAGAATGCTCGATACAAGACGCCCTTTGAAGTTCCGGGTACGAAACCTCTGGTTTCCAAGCAAATTACAATATCAAGATATCACTGCTCAAAAAGTTTCGGTGTTTTCTTCCGATACTATTGCCACGGGTCTTACCCAGCCGGCGCTTGCCTTCTTGATCTTGACCGGAAAGCAGCATATCTTGAACCCGAAGGGGCGCCCGATGGCCGAAAGATTGGCCATCTTTTCCATGTGACAGTATCCTGTTTCAATTCCCGCAAAATGGGCCTCCCAGATAACCCTGGGATCGCCCGTCTCCTTGAATTCCCTGGCCAGATACGGAAGGGGGCGATCCCAGCTCCAAGCATCGATTCCCACCACCTTTACTCCCTGCCTCGTCAGAAAAAGAGTGCTTTCCCGGTCCATGCCGGCCCCTTTGACAAGATATTCCGGTGTGCCCCAGGCGGCGTCCGCGCCGGTCTGGATCAGGACGATGTCGAGCGGCTTAATCCTGTAGCCGATCCGGTCCAGTTCGTTTTCCACATCCCGGGAAGTAATCCTTTCCCCGTCTCTCTTGTGCCGAAAATCCAGCAATACACCGTCGCTGTAACACCACTCGAGAGGTATCTCATCCACAGTCATGGCCGCTTTTCCCCTGTCCATTTCCGGGTGATAGTGGTAAGGAGCATCGAGATGCGTGCCGCTGTGCGTGGTCAGCTTCAGAAATTCAATAGCCCACCCGTACCCACCGGGCAACTGCTCTCTGGAAACTCCGGGAAAGAAATCCTTCATCTGTTCTGCGCCCTGAACGTGATCCATATAATCAATCCGGGGAATCATCATCGACGGATCGCTGGGGATATCCGACTCAATACTGATACTTAAATCGACAAAACGCAAACGGCTCATGTCAACCTCCTGGAAGAGCCTGTTAGTAGCATGTAAACCACTCAAAGGCAATATCTGAAAAGCAGGCGCGGTTTTTATTTAACTCCAAAAAAATGATGGAAATTTGGGGGAAAAAGGTGCTATCGTATGAATTTCAAGTATAGCTACCAATTTGCCGGGAGGATTCTAATGGCAAAATTCATACATAAAAAATACATATCAGGCGCGCTGATTTCCGTCTTTTTCTTTGCATTCATTGTGTTAGGGCCCCAATACGACAGCAAGGTCGGCGCGGTCGATCAGCAGACTTACAAGAACCTGAAACTTTTCACGGAAGCACTGGATATCGTAGAGCGCAATTACGTCGAGAAAGTGGATCCCGATACACTCATGCAGGGCGCCATCAACGGCATGGTCAAGTCACTGGATCCGCACAGCGCCTATCTCAGCCCGGAAATGTATAAAGAACTTCAGTCGGATACAAAAGGTTATTTCGGAGGCATAGGGATAGAGATCACCATGCAGAACGATATCCCCACGGTGGTCTCGCCTATAGAAGATACTCCTGCCTTTCTCGCAGGGATCAAGGCGGGGGATCAGATCATCCGGATTGACCAAAAATCGACCAAGGGGATCACGATCATGGAAGCCGTGAAAAGGCTGAGGGGACCCGAAAATACGAAGGTCAAGCTGACGATAATGCGCAAAGACGTGCCTCAGCCGCTGATCTTCACCATAACCCGCGCCGTGATTAATGTGAAAAGCGTTAAATACAGGATATTTGAAGGCAACATCGGGTACATCCGCATAGCCTCTTTCCAGGAGCGGACAACGGACGATGTAAAAAAGGCCCTTGCGGATTTCGGCAAAAAGACGTCCGCGCTGCAGGGTATCGTCATCGATATGAGAAACAACCCCGGTGGACTCCTGGACCAGGCGGTCAGGGTATCCGATCTTTTCCTGAAATCGGGCACGATCGTCTCCATCATGGGCAGAGTAAAAACCCTGGACAGCAGATTCACGGCCACGAATGATCACAACGAACCGACATGTCCGATTATCGTCCTGGTCAATGAAGGGTCTGCCAGCGCAGCGGAAATTGTGGCCGGTGCCCTTCAGGACAATGGAAGGGCCATTGTGCTTGGAACCCAGACATTCGGCAAGGGATCCGTCCAGACTGTCATTCCTTTTGAAAACGGCTCCGCCCTGAAGCTCACGACTGCCAAATACTATACTCCTAAGGGCAAGTCCATTCAGGCGGAAGGCATAAAGCCGGATATTGTAGTCGAGTACGTGAAACACGTTGAAAAAGATCAGGAGATTACAATAAGGGAAAAGGACCTTGTCGGGCATATCAAGAGCGAAGATGAAAAAGGGGCAAAGACGCAGGAAAAGGCCGGGAAAGATTTTGACGATTTGAACAAGGATAACCAGTTGAAAACAGCAGTTGATCTCCTGAAGAGCTGGGAAATTTTCAAGAAGAAACAAGTAAGCTGATTCCGGTATACACATTTTGAGAAGGAAAAAGAGGGCCCTCAAATCACTCGTTCCAGCCGGCTTCGGACTATTCATCTTCATAATCTGCGCCGCTTCTTTTCTATACCTGCTCTATTCCGAGACACGTGAGAAACCGCAGGAGAAAGACTCTCACAAGCGGGAGCTGGCGAAAAGACTGGACAGGGGAATAGGAACAAAGAAGGAAGCCTTGATTCTGAAGAAGAAAAAGGCCGCCGCGGATCGGAAACAGCTCGCCATTGTCATTGATGATCTCGGATACGATCTGGTCGTGATCGATCAGCTTCTTGAAATTGAAGCGCCAATCACTTTTTCCATTCTCCCCCATCTGATCCATTCCAGAGATGCGGCGGAAAAGGTACACCGGGCAGGCAGGGAAGTCCTGCTGCATCTGCCGATGGAACCTCACGATTACCCTCGAAGAGATCCGGGGAAAGGGGCTCTTTTTGTTAAAATGACCACCGCGGAAATGACAAAATGCCTGTCGGACGATATTGATTCAGTGCCTTTTGCCTCTGGTGTGAACAACCATATGGGATCGCGCTTTATGGAGGAGGAGGAAAAACTCGAAATCATCTTCCGGCAGCTCGGCGGGAAAGGGCTTTTCTTCGTGGACAGCCTCACCACGGGAAAATCAAAGGCAAGAGAACTGGCCGCAACGACCGGAATCGGGCTGATTGAGAGGGATTTTTTCATAGATAACGGACGGAATGCCGATCTGACTTACCGGGAGATTATCGGGCATATGTCTGAGCCCGGCGGCTGGCGGCAAAGGCTCCTGATCGGGCATCCTTACCCAAGCACCCTGGCGGCCCTCAAACGCGTCTTCTCCAGGGCCGCTTCGCTGGATGTCGATATCGTTCCGGTATCCCGTCTTCTCAAATGAACGCAAAACAGCGGATGAATGGTGATGAATAAAATAAAATACTGGTTTCTGATTGCTTTGCTGCTGCCTGCCATCGGATGCTCCGCCCTGTCCAAATTTCAGGGATCATCTCCCACGGAGGCATCCCGAAGCGGAAATTCTTCGCGTGAGGCGGCCTTCCATTATTCTCTGGGCCTCATGTTTGCCTTCGACGGCAAGCTTCGGGAGGCAATTTCCGAATACGAAAAAGCCCTGAGTTTCGATCCCAGATCCGCGTACATGGCCGTCGAACTGGCCACCCTCTATGTCAAGAAGGGACAACCCCTGCAGGCGATCGCCGTCTGTGAAAAAGCCGCACTCTATAATCCCGACAACCTCGATATTCACCTGGTGCTGGGTGGGTTGTATCTTGAATTGAAGGAATACAAGAATGCGGAGAAAGAGTTCCGGAGGGCTGTTCAGATCAATCCGAAACACACGGAGTCCTACCTTTTCCTGAGCCTCATCTACGGAGAAAACAGGCAATACGTCGAGGCCATCGACACGCTTAAATCCATGCTGAAAGTCGAACCCGCAAACATGCTCGCCCATTATTACATCGCCAGGATCTACGCGGATATGGAACTTTATACGGAAGCCGAAGCCTGGTTCAAAAAGGCGATCGAGCTGAAGCCTTCCTTCGAGGCTGCCTGGACGGATCTGGCGGCCATATACGAGGCACAGAAAAAGAACGGCAAGGCAATAGAGACATACCGGAAGTTCATCTCCCTTTATCCGAAGAGGTCCGACGCAAAATTGAAGCTCGCCCGGCTTTATATCCGCGATCAGAGATTTTCGGATGCCACGGCTATACTGGAAGACCTGATTAAGAGGGACCCGGCAAACCGGGACGTGAAATTCTCGCTGGGGCTTGTCTATCTTTTTGACCGCAGAATGTCTATAGACAAGGCCGTCGATGTTTTCAACGCGCTGCTGAAAGAGGACCCTCTGGATTACAGGGCCCGGTATTTCCTCGCTTGCGCTTATGAAGAAAAAAAACTGAACAGCAGCGCCATGGAGGAATTCAGGAAAATCCCCCGGGATTCCGACCTTTACGGGGAATCGAGGATTCACATGGCAATGATCCTCAAAAAAGAAGGAAAAGCTTCCGAGGCGATCGGCATGATGAAGGAGGAGATTTCAAAGAAAAAGGACGAAATCGCGTTCTACGGTTTTCTCGGCCAGTTGTATCAGGAAGAAAAGAAATTCGGACCGGCTGAAGAGATATTGAAAAACGGTCTTCTCCTGTCGCCGAACAACATCGATTTGCATTACAGGCTCGGCTCCCTTTACGAGGCGACGGGCCGCCTCCCGGAGGGGATAAAGGAAATGGAGGAAATTCTGAAGCTCGATCCGGAGAATTCCGAGGCCCTTAACTTCATCGGATACAGCTACGCCGACCGGGGCGTTAAACTCGATTACGCTGAGGAACTGATCAAGAAGGCCCTCCAGATTCGTCCAGGAAACGGCTATATTACGGATAGCCTTGGCTGGTTGTACTTTAAAAAAGGCAATATCCGCCTTGCCATCAAGTATCTGAAAGAAGCCGCGGATCTTCTGCCCAACGATCCTCAGATCGCAGAACATCTGGGAGACGCATACGAAAAAGCCGGTTCGATCAAAGAAGCGATCAAGACATACATGCGCGCCCTGAAGTTAAATCCGGCAAGCGGCGCACTGAAGCAGAAAATCGATAACCTTAAAAAGAAGTAATCCACTCCCCTCCGCCATGAAGAAAAAAATCCCGCCATGCATGATTGCTGCTGTCCTTTTCTTTTCCGTTCTCTGGAATTGCGCGCCGCGCGTGACCACGACTGAATCATCGAAACCCATTGCCCGCCCCGAAGAAATGCTGGCCGATCTGATCCGGCGGAGTGATTCCAGTCAGGCACTGAAAACAAGAGCGCGCTTTTTTGTGGACTGCGAAGAAGGAAAATTCTCGGCGAGGATGATCCTCATAGCGAAAAGGCCGTCTTTTCTGCGGGTAGAGTCCGTTCCGGTGATCGGTCTGCCGGACCTTTTCATGACCGCGGATGGACATGTGCTTAAAATCTTTCTGCCGAACGACGGAAAATTCTATATAGGCAGGCCCACCCGCAAAAATCTCTCTCTCTTCTTTCCCGTTTATCTGGACGAAAAAGATATTATATCTCTCGTGGAGGGGATACCGCCGGCGGTAGGCGCGAAGGACACGATAATGGTAGGGAACATGGAATCCGGCGGCTACCGGATCGATTTATTCTCAGGAGGCGAAAAGAGGCAGACCCTCTGGATTGAACCGGCCTCACGCCGCCTCGTAAAAGTCAGCCGTCCGGCAGACGTGGACGCGGCAGCATACACCGCCGAACTTACCGACTACCGTCATGTAGGGGAACGCGATCTACCGGGCAGGATCCGGATTGTCTTTGAAGAGCCGCGGAGGATTATCGCCGATATACATCTCTCGGATACGGAATTCACTGCCGTGGAAGAAGGCAGCTTCAACCTGGAAATTCCACCCGGCATGGTACCGCTATATCTTGATTGAACAAATTCAATTCACTTCCGCCAGTTTTGCCCTGGCTATTCTTGCCTGATTGGTATTGGGATAATCTTTGACCACCTGTTGAAGAAGCAATTTTGCACTGTCTTTGTCCCCCAGTTTCTGGAAAGAAAGCCCCTGTTTCAAAAGAGCATGGGGCAGCTTATCGCTGTTCGGATAATTCTTTATGACTTTTTCATATTCCAGGATGGCCTTTTCGTATTTCCCTTGCACATAATAGCTCTCACCTATCCAGAACTGAGCATTATCCGAATACTCGGCCTTGGGGAACAATTCCAGGAACTTCTGGAAATCCTTCCTGGCTTCATCATAGCGGCCTTCCTTGAAGGATTTATAAGCAGACGAGTATGACACTTCTCTGTCTGCTTTCCCGTTCCTGGCAGGAGAAGTCTTCTGCTTGTCGTCTCTTCTATCAGCCCCTTCAGCAGCCTCGCTCTTCTTATTGACACCGATAAAATTTTCCAGGAAATTTACCCTGAAGGCTATGTCATTCAGTTTCGCATCTCTTTCTTTTCGCTCGGCTTTTAAAAGCTCCATATCCCTCTTGAGCTCATCGACCATGCCCCTGATGCTCCGGAGATTATCCCTTATATCAATCATATCGGCGCCGGTGTCAGCCTGGCTTTTTCGAAGGGGCTTAATGCTTTCTTTATTTTCATCTATGTCCTTTTGCTGTCTCGCATTCTCCTCCTGGAGATTGCGGATCTTCGAATCCATATCTCTCTGGACTCTCCTGAGATCCTCTGTGGTGGCACAGCCGGAAGACAGCAAAACCAAAATCAAACCGGCCAAAAATATACTTCTTTTCAATCGATCACTCCATGGAGCAATTACTTCAAAAAGAGAGCACACAGGCTGTATCGCAACAGCGGAAAGCGCCGCATGCGGACTCAATCAAGCATTGAAAACCTTTGAAGAATACCGACTTTCCATATCAAGCACCGAGCAGTAATCACCCCCCCGGTCTCGCATGGAGACAGAACTCGCCGCATTATCCTTGCTCTTGAGGCTGAAACTGATTACTGAAAGTGTTCGTTACTCTTTACGCTTGACGACCACAAAATGATCGTTCCTGTTCTTCGCCCATGCCTCTTCATTGTGACCCGGATCAACCGGACGTTCCTTGCCATAGCTGATTGTGGACATCCTGTCCTTGGCGACTCCCAGATTCGCCAGATATTTCATTGCGCTCTGCGCCCTTCTCTCTCCCAGCGCCAGGTTGTACTCCACCGTTCCCCTCTCGTCGCAATTTCCTTCGATGACAAGATTGTAATCGGAATTCTCTTTCGCATTGAGCCAGTCTGCCACTTTCTTCAGTGTCTCCCTGGCTTCCGGTTTAATATTGTACTTGTCAAAATCAAAATATATATATTCAAATCCGGCGATTGGTGATACTGCCGCCGGTGCCGCCGCGGCTGCCGCTTCCGCCTTTTCTTTCTCGGCCTTCTCGCGTTCAGCCTTCTGCCTTTCCTGCTCTCTCAATTCCGCTTCCTTCATCGCCTTCTCTTTGGCCGCTTTTTCTTCTTCTGTCTCGGCCGCTGCCTTCTTTTCCGCAACTGCCTGTTTTTCTTCAGCAGTTTCCTTCACCGCCGCTTTTTTCGCACACCCTGCGAAAACCAGGGCGAAACTCAACACGATGGTCAACATTAGCAATAACAAGCTACTCTTCCGCATAGCGCCTCTCCTTTCTGAAAAATGTCGTTTCCCCCAGACAACTTTCTTATTCTGCAAAAATAGCACATCGAATGAAAAGATCAATCAAAATTTAGATGAGGGGACCAGCACGTATTCAGATAATTGTCCATGCCCTCATGCAGCACCCTCATATTCGATCCGTTCGAATTCATGATCATGATCTTTGCGCGTCCAGACACTGTGGAGACAAAGGCAATGTATCTCCCGTCAGGCGACCAGCTTGGAGATTCATTCCTCCCACGGCTCGTCAATTGAACGAGATTGCCGCCGTTTGTATCTATTGTGCAGATCTGGAAATTGCCGTTTTTCATGCTCTCGAAGACAATCCTGTCTCCCCTGGGCGACCAGCGCGGAGATGTGTTGTAATTCCCTTCAAACGTGAGCCTTCTTACATTGGCGCCGTCTGCGTCCATAATATAAATCTGGGGAGTACCCGCACGGTCCGAAACAAAAGCGATCCTGCCGCCGTCAGGCGACCATGCCGGCGAGACATCGATCGCAGGGTCGTAGGTCAATCTCTTCATGCTTCCATCCTGCGTATTCAAGATATAGATTTCCTCATTCCCGTCCTTGCTGAGCGTGAGCAAAAGCGATCTGCCGTCCGGCGACCACGGTCCCGACAGGTTAAGACCTTTGAATTCAGATAGTTTTTTCTCCCTGCCGCCGCCGGAATTAACGATGTAGAGGTCAGGGTTCGCGTTCTTGTAAGAAGTGAAAGTGATGTATTTCCCGTCCGGAGACCAGTTCGGCAGAATGCTCAGGTTTTTATGGTTCGTTACCCGCAGGAGATTCGAACCGTCGTAATCGATGGTGAAGATATCGGAGATTCTCCCCTTTTTGCCTGCAAACGCGATTTTTGTATCGAAAACGCCTCTCTCGCCGGTCAGCGTATAGAGTATCTCCCCGGCAAACTTCAGGACCATATTTTTTCTGTCCTGGATCTGTCCTGTATATTTTTTCCCGGCTATCAGCTTCCCCTGGATCACATCGAAAAGAAGGAAATCGGCCGATAATTCCCTGCCGGAATACTGGAAAGATCCTTTAACCAGAGATTCCGCTCCGATAACTGACCAATCAGCAAATCTGATGGATGCGGATGTCAATGCGCCCTGCCCTGGCTTTTCGAGAAAAGCGCTCTTTTCAATGATATTAAAATATCCGGTGATTTTCAGGGCTCTGGCCAGTTGATCCGCAAACCACATAGATGTATTTTCCCTGTCCGCGGCACCGCCCTGTTTTACAAAATCGGTAATGGCTATGGGAAACTTCTGCATGCTAGGTGAGTCGATATCGATATAGACCTTGGAGGAGACCGGCGCAACAGCCCCTTCCAGAAAAAACGCCATCACTGCCAAAAAAAGAAAAAATTTAAAACGATTCACCTGAACACCCCATCCATGCAAATAGAAAAACCTCAAATGGTCTATAAGTCCTGAAGATTGATTTTCAAACAGGATTGGATCTGAATGCCGGAGATCATCCGGACAGGAAATTTTGAATTCCGGGCCTGGTTTCTCCCGGTATACGAGATTGGTCGCGCATTGATGTCATTGGCTTCAGCATGCGGATTCCGATATCGGGATTCAATATATCTACCTGAGTTCCGCCGAATGGAACCGTATTCCCACCTCGATGCTGTTTTCCCGGATGGTATCCGGAAACGGAGGGAAAGGGCTCGCCTTTCTGATCGCCTTTACGGCGGACTGGTCAAAATATCTGTTGCCGGAGCTTTTCTCATAACTGATACCGGACACAGTGCCGTCTCTCAGAATTTTCACATCGATAATCGCTTCGATATTGTCGCCGGGCACGATTCCCCGCGGAAGCGCCCACTGATCTTTTATGCGGGACCAGATAACCGCGTAATAGTTCCTGGTAGCGACGCCCGCCGCGACCGTCCCCGGGCTTCGCGGGGCAGTGGAAGAAACAGGAGCATTTGAAACAGACGACACTTTTTTCTTGACATTGTCGATCGCTTTTTCAATTTTGCTGATATCCTCTTTTTTCAAGGATGGAGACTTTCTAACAGGAGCCGGGGGCGAAATCGATTCCGCCTGTTTCTTCATGGTCGCGCTATGCTCCCGGGAAGCTGTATCGGTAAGGGCACTGGAGATGGAAGAGGTCAGCCTCTTTTCACTCAGATCGGAAGGAAAACTAACCAGATCGACCGTATAGACCGGCCCGAATGTCCATTTCCTGGACGGCATGGACGGAGAAAGGAGGAGAATGGAGAGGAACAGCGCGTGCAGAAGGAGAGACAGAACAATCATACTCTGAAAGCTGATTCCACTCTCCCTTCTCGCGGCTGGTTTGAAACGAGATGTCATCCTGATTCCCTGGGTGGTTCGGTGATCATCCCCAATTTATCGACGCCGGCTTTTCTGGCTTCCGACATGACCTGTACGACAAACCCGTAGGGGACATCCTTATCGGCGCGCATGAAAATTTCCCGATCGATCCTGTTCTTGAAAATGTTCTCCAGCTTTGAACCCAGTTCAGACAGCGTCGTCTTGTAATTATTTATGAAGATATCGCTCTTGTTATTAATTGTAATAATCAGTTTTTCTTCACTGACATCGATGCTCTTAGCCTTTACTCTGGGGAGATTGATATCTATTCCCATCTGGAGCATCGGCGCGGTCACCATGAATATTATCAAAAGCACCAGAACCACGTCCACAAGGGGCGTAACATTGATATCGGACACCAGCCGGCTGTCCAGATCTCTGCGATTTCTTCTATATCTCATCAGCCCCTTTACCTCAGACAATCATCCTTTCTATTATGTTAAGAAATTCGGATGAGAAATTATCCGTTTCAAGCATGATCTTTTTTATGCGGTTCTGAAAGTAATTGTAAAAAATAACAGCGGGGATTGCCGCGGCCAGTCCCGCTGCGGTGGCGATAAGCGCCTCCGATATTCCGGGAGCGACAACAGCCAGAGTGGCTGAGCCCCTCGCACCGATTCCCCTGAAGGCATTCATGATCCCCCATACTGTACCGAAAAGACCGATAAAGGGACAGGCGCTGCCGGTTGTAGCGAGAACACCGAGAGCTGTTTCTATTTTTGTGATTTCAGAACTTGCAGCCCTGTTCAGGGCTCTTTCCACATTGTCGATCCCCCTGATTTCAAGAGCTGCAAAAGCCGCGTCCTCGTCCGGATTGTGGGATCTGCTCCTTTTGCCCGCCAATTTTCCGAGCTCTGTATAACCAGCCCGGAATACTTCGGCCACCGTGGAATTTTTGAACTTTTTGGATTCGGGAAAAATCTCGGATAATTTATTCCCTTTCATGTAAACATCCAGGAAAAGGTCGTTTTCCTTTTCCGCCTGTCTTATCATGCGGTACTTCGTCAGGATAATGGCCCAGGAGACAACAGAAAAAACAAGGAGGATGAACAGGACAAATTGAACCATTATGCCGGCATTAAGGATCATATTGAGGAGATCGCCGTGGAAATGCCCCCCTACCTCGCTTGCAGGTACCGCCAGAACTTCTGTCATTTGATTTTTACCTCTTTTTTATCGTGAACGCCAGGCAGGAATGAACCTGCCGCGCCGGCGGGATCGCCGGTCCATTTCCAAATCCGGACGCGACGGCAGGATTCTTGCAAGTTGAGAATAAATCGATATTTTTCGATTGCAGGCATACTGGACAAAAGGCTCCGGATTGGAAGCCGCCGCCCTTTAAAAAGCGGCACAAAGAACCCCTGATCGCAAAAAAGCGGATTACATTTAGTTTAAATTCCGGATGTTGTCAATAGGCTTTTAAAACGAAGGACATCGGGATTATTGAAGAATGGCGACGGGCGGATCTTGTCAATATTTTGACGTGTTTTTTTGACAGTATTGTCCGGGAAAATCAAGAAGGCCCGTGCATCTACTGATTATCATCACATGAATCGACGATTCCGACGGAAGCATAATTCCGGACTCGTCGGCGAGGTGCCCATGAAAGATCATCATGATGAAGAAGAAAGCTACGTCTCGGCAAGGGAATTTTCGCGGGTGGATGCCTGCATCCCCTTTGATTATCGCCCTGTCCTCAAGGAAAAGCAGGAGGCCGTCAAGTCAAGGGTGTCCCGGGAGGTCTCGTTCATTCAATCACCTCCCCTGCCCGAGCTGGAAAACGAGCCCCTTGCCGCATGGCTGAAAACACTGAACAGCAAGCTCGATTCCATTATCAGTCTCCTCACATACCATCGGGAAGGTTTTCTTTCCCTGCCCATGAGAAACGTGAATATCAGCGGAGGAGGCATGAGCTTTTCCACAGGCGAGAAACATCGCCCGGGAGATATCCTGGAGATAAAAATGATGCTTCATCTGCTGCAGCCGGTCGCCCTCTATCTGTATGGAGAGGTCGTCTACTGTGATGAACGCGAAGGGCGCTATCTGACCGGTATCAAATTCATCGAGATGGATGAAGAAGTCACAAACGAGATCGTCAAATTCGTCTTTGAAGTGCAGCGGGGAATCCTGAGGGAGAAGAGAAGGGAGTCGGCCTCGTAAAATGTTCGCCATTATCGGTATTCTTGTCGTCTTTTCGGCGGTCATCGGCGGCTTTCTGATGGAACACGGAAACCTTTCCGTCCTCTACCAGCCCGCCGAATTCGTCATTATCATCGGTGCCGCAGTGGGAGGATTTTTGATCGCCACCCCCTCGAAAACCATCAAGTTCATAGTGGGGGTTATCCCTTCCATATTCGGCGGAACGAAATACGACAAGAGCGACTACCTGGAAGTCCTCATGCTCCTGAGCCAGATATTTTATAAAATCCGCAAACAGGGGCTGGTCGCCATAGAAGAGGATGTCGACAGGCCCGAAGAAAGCACCATTTTCACACAATATCCCAAATTCCTCAAAAATCACCACGCCCTTCATTTTGTCACCGATACTCTGAGGACCGTCATATCTACCACGATCGAGCCCCACGAGCTCGAATCCCTGATGGAAACCGAGCTCGAATCTCACCACGAGGAACTGCTTGTCCCTTCAAAAAGCGTAAGCACCGTGGCGGACTCTCTGCCGGGACTAGGGATTGTGGCCGCCGTCCTCGGAGTCGTCCTGACCATGCAGAAGATCAGTGAACCTCCGGAAGTCCTCGGTCATAGTGTGGGCGCGGCGCTCGTAGGCACGTTTCTGGGTGTTCTGGCGTGTTACGGTTTTGTCGGCCCGATGGCGAAGAACCTGGAATTCTATGCCAATGCGGAAATCGAATATGCGAATGTCCTGAAAGTAGCCCTGAAGGCCTTTATCAGCAACAACGCGGCGCCGCAGGTCGCCATTGAATTCGGCAGGCGCGTAATCCCGGCGACCCTGAGGCCCTCCTACATTGAAGTTGAAGACGCCATTAGACAGGTCAAGAAATGAGCGGCGGAACTCGCAAAAGATACTTTGAAAGATCATCCGGATGAATGACAGGCCGAAACCGATCATCATCAAGAGAGTTCGGAAGAAAAAGCATGGGGATCATCATGGGGGGCAATGGAAAGTCGCTTATGCCGACTTCGTTACGGCCATGATGGCCTTTTTCCTCCTGATGTGGCTTCTCGCCATGGTTTCTCCCGAAAAGAGGGCGCAATTATCCGAATACTTCAACAACTTTACCCTGTTCAAGGAATCGGGGTTCTCTTTTTCCCGGGGTGGATATCCTATGTTCAGCAGATCGGATTCCGCCAAGGAACTCGCAAAAGGAAAGATCAGCGGGGCTGCATCGTCCGAAAAACTGAAAAAGAGACTCAAAGCGGCGGTCGAAACCAAACTGAAGTCCATGGAAAATCAGGTCATAATCGACATCCACGAGGGCGGGGTCAGAATACAGATTGTAGACAATGAAGGGAGCCTGATGTTCCCCCTCGGAAGCGCCCAGCCTACCGATAAGGCAAAGGCAATCCTCGCCCTGGTCGCTGAAAATATCAAGGACGTCCCCGGCAAGATTACCATCGAGGGCCATACGGATTCCCTTCCGTTCAGGGGAGATCAGATCACCAACTGGGAACTCTCCACATCAAGGGCATCCGCCGCCCGCCGGGAGCTCGAAAGCAACGGCATAGAACCTTCCCGGATAGCCAAAGTGATAGGATATGCAGATCAGGAGCTTCTGGTCAAAGAGGCTCCAAAAGACCCCAGAAACCGGAGGATCAGTATTATTGTCCCCGTTTCGAAAGATAATGCAGTCATCGGTGAAACCGCCTCCAAAGCCATCCCGGATCCCGTCCCGTCCGTAATCGGGCAGATCCCGCCGCCGAAACAATTGCAGAAGTAGCGTGAGATGGTGACAGGAAAGTTCGCCCCTTAGCCTTCCGCCCTCAGCTCTTCGCCACTCTTATACTTTTCGTCCACGATCCGGTTTATGCGCTCCATAATAATGCGGGTAACGTTCTCGAATTTCTCTTTGTACTTCTTCTGCGATTCCCTGGAGAACAGGGAGAATTCCTCCTTAATCCTGTACTTGCGCAATTCATCGTGTACCGAAAGAGGATCTCCCACCCTGTATGTGATCTTTCCGCTTCTGGCAAAAGGAAGGGTCCAGCAGTAGACTTCCTCGCAATTGCTGCAGCCGACCGGAACTATCTTTTTCTCCGTATGCAGCGCCAGTTGAGCGATCCCCGTCTTCCCCTCTGCCAGTTTCAACGAGCGGGTCCCCTCGGGAAAAATGATCAGATCAAGACCTTTTTCCAGAAGCGCAGAACGGCTCAATTGCGCCACGCGGGCCATGACGGATTCATAATAGTTCTTGATAAAATCGAAGAAGTTTTCACGCAGCAGGATCGAAACCTCGGAGCCCAGCTTCGTAAGAGACTCCGCGCCCAATTTCCCATCGATGAAATCCTTTATGGTCCTGTACTCTATGGAATCTATCCTTTTCCTGAACCTCTTTTTATAAAATTCCTCGATCAAATACCCCATCGACGGAACCGGAATGAGATTGCACCAGTCCAGGGCTTTACCCAGGATGGCGTTTCGGTAGTATTTCGCCTTGACCCAGACCGTTGTGTACGGAAAGCATTTCATCGTCCAGAGCTTATATTGGAAAGGCCAGTAATTGTATCGGTCCGTGTGATTCATGGCGAAGATGACTGTTTCATCCGTCGGAATCTTTTCCATGTTTTCCACTTCTATCTCCACACGGGCGAAGAGGTTGTAATTGGGTTTCAGAAGTATTGTAGCCAGTATCCGTTGGACAAGGGGGCTGGAGACGAGCCGGATTCTGTCCAGATGCTCTATATTAACCACTTGTTATCCTTCTTCCTTCCTTTGGCGACGCCTGTACGGGGCGGCTTTCCCCTCCCCGGGAACTCTGCCCGAACATATCAGATTGCCGGCTCAAATAAAACAAATAGTTCCTGCTTTCGAGAATCCGATATTCTCAACTGCTGTCCTTCGCTGCAGCAAAGCTGCACGGATTCTCAGCCTCCCGTCAACGGTCCGACTATAATACCGAGGAAATCCTGAAGAAAGTGCATGACGACCGGCGCAACCAGGCTTTGCCGCCAGAGATAAATGACGGCAAACATTATACCGATGACCCCGACAGTAGCCACCCCCGCGGAGCCTTCGTAACCGTGCCCGAGAGAAAAAATTCCCGAAGAAACCAGAACAGCAGCGGCTGGATTGCCCATTATGCTGTTAAATCGAAGCATCAGATAGCCCCGGTAAATCGTCTCCTCCGCAAAGGCAACCACAATAACGAGCAACAGGGCAAGCAGGTATTCGAAAGTCCCCCTGGCGGCCAGAAAGGAAGGCAGGCTCTTTTCCGGAACCGACAGACCCGCGTCTATGAAAATCTGTTCCACCAGAGCCGTAATCATGGCAAAGGGAACAAACAGAATAATTCCGAAGCCTATCTCTTTCCAGACATGGCGGCGACTCCAGCCGATCCTGCTGACGGGTTCGCGGTTGCGCCAGATAAAATAAAAAATCAGGCAGACGAGAGCCAGATTCTGGAAAATCGTCTCTACTGCAACCAGTATGAAACCCGGGGATTCCACCCTGTGGACGAAAAAAGAAAGAAGCATGGAGGGCAAAAAGAGGAATACAAAAACTGCGACCTCCACGGACTGTGTAATCCTGCCGGGCTCCGGACTTGCTTCGGGTATCGCTTCAAAAGGCACCACCGATCGAACTCCATTTCAGGGAATTTCTATTTTGCCCTTGACAAACTCCCATGCTTTATATTTTCATTCTGATTCAACTATAACATATCACTTCGGAAACTGAAAATCCGAAAGACGTTCATCGAGGAAATATATGAGAAAACTCAACCCTGATTATATAAAAGCCGTCATCCGCCTGGCCAACAATTGTCCCTTTTTCAAGCTCATGTCCCTGACCATCCGTGAGCTGGATATCGGACATTGCCTTCTTGAATCCACGATCGACGACAAACACCGGCAGGCGTTCGGGTCCGTACACGGAGGAGTCTTTGCGTCGATCATCGACACAGCCGCTTTCTGGGCAGCGCATTGCGAACTGGAAGAGACCTGCGGAATCACTTCCGTGGACCTGAAAATCAATTATCTCTCTGCCGCTTCGAATGGAAAGCTCATCAGCCGTGGACGGGTGATCAAGCTTGGAAGAACTCTCGGTCTGGGCGAGGCCGAGATCACCGACACGGCAGGAAAAATCCTCGCCTACGGGACATCAACTCTGATGATCATTCCAGGACTCGGATTCGCCGGAAATCCTGAACTTCCGCCAAAGTTCAAAAGCTGAACTAATGAACGATATCATTTCCGAAATCCTCCCTGTTACAATGAAGGACGGCACAAAATCGGCAATCACCGCCTTCACCGGAAGTCCTTCAGGCACAGGGCCGGTCTTGATCTGCATGCCCGCCATGGGAGTTAGTGCAAAATTCTATCAACCCTTATCCGCCCACATCGTATCGCAGGGGTGGATCCTGGTCACTTCCGATCTTCGCGGCAATGGATGCAGCTCGATCCGCGCCGCGAAAGGAACCGATTTCGGTTATCATGAAATGATAACATACGATTGGCCCGCAGTCATCAAGACAGTAAAAAACAAATTTCCCGAATATCCCGTATTTCTTCTGGGCCACAGCCTGGGAGGACAGTTGAGCGCACTTTACCTCAGCGCCAATCCGCGTTGCGCTGACGGATTGATCCTCGTCGCCGCGCCGTCGGTCTTTTATAAGAGCTGGCCTTTCCCCCAGAACCTGGGGGTCCTTGTGGGAACGCAAATAGCCGGATTTACAGCAGCGGCGCTGGGCTACTTCCCGGGAAAGAAGATCGGCTTCGGAGGGGCAACAGAAGCAAAGCAAGTCATTCTCGATTGGGCCCGCCAGGCCCGGACCGGCCGGTATGAGCCGGCGCACAGTCCCCTGGATTTTGAGAGCCTTCTCCGTGAGCTCGAAATTCACGTGCTGGCAATCTCATTTAAAAGCGATTTTTTCGCCCCCGGCAGGGCCGTCGGACATCTCTGCAGCAAGATGTCCAGGGCGCAAATCACCCGGGTGGAGCTGAAGGCAGAGGGGCTGAGTCATTTCGACTGGGTCAGGAATTCCGGGCCGGTCATTGAGGAAATCAGAAAGTGGTTTGCAACCGAAATCCCGGCGGCGAAATCCAGCCGATAAGCCTTGCATTATTCTGCCGCGGATTCCGGCATACGTTTGCACTGCGGATCAAAACTGTAGGCACAGGACTACAGTTTTCAGGCTGTTCTACCGATTAATTCAAAAACAAACATGGATTCTCTTTTATTATTTTATGACTTGAAATTTATAATCTTTTCATATATCTGAATTCCAGACACCATTACCCGGGCAGGCTATGGCTCAGATTTGGCCGATTGGAGGAGGAAAAGGGGGGACGGGCAAGAGCTTCTTGGCCGGCAGTTTAGGCATCTGCCTGGCCAGAAAGGGAAAAAGGACGCTCCTCGTCGATGCCGACTTCGGGGCGGCCAATCTCCATACCATCATAGGCGTCCCTCATCCCGAAAAGAGCCTGTCAGATTTCATCAATAAGAACGTCAGAAACCTCGAGGAAACCATCGTCGAAACCCCCTCGCCCGAGCTTTATTTGATCAGCGGTGCGAGAAACAATCTGGACATCGCTAATCTCGCCTACGAGCAGAAAATGAAAATCATGCGGGCGATTTCAAAGCTCCCTTTCGAATACATTCTCCTCGACCTGGGGGCCGGAACTTCATTTAATACAATCGATTTCTTCCTGATTTCCGATCAGGGCATATTCATTACAACCCCCGAGCCGACATCCATCGAAAACATATACAGGCTAATCCGGTCCGTCTATCTTCGCAAAATCCGGCAAGTGATTAAAGCGCACGATTTTAAAACCCTCATTCAGGAGGCCCTGAAAAGGGATAAAAACACAGCTATTGATTACCTGCATCAATTACTTTCTATCTTGAAAGAACTGGATCAAGGCAAGGGGATTATCCTGGAACAGTCCCTCCAGGACCTGCGTTTCAAGCTGGTGGTCAATCAATTCCGGAAGCATGATAATCCCAGCCTCGGTGTCCTGATGTGCCGGATTCTGGAAAAGCACCTCGGCATCAATATCCAGTTTCTGGGCAATATCAGTTTTGATGACCGGGTCCACGATGCCGTCTGCAAAAAGACACCCTTTGTCTCCAAATATCCCTATACACAGACGGCTATCGATCTTCAGGAATTCTGTAATCACATGCTCACGATCAGAGAGGAATTGCCGCCGTTGACCGGCTCAAGTTACGGCATCACCGTGAGTTCCGCGGCCCTTGATTAACAGAAAGAATATCCATTTTTTAATGTCGCTTACCGAAGAAAATGCCAAGATAGACGTTGGACATCGGATGCAAGGCTTGCTCTGCGAATTCTATTTCGATGTCTGATGCATGCTTCTGAAGCCTGATCGAATGAAACTCTTTCCCGAACAGAACTATTATGAGATCCTGGATATACACCCGAGTGCCACACCTTTCGAGATACGCCATGCATACAAAAAAGCTTTTCAGCTTTACAACGATTCTCTCGCGAGTTATTCATTTTTCTCTGAAGATGAGAGGAGCGAAATCCTCACGCGGCTTGAGACTGCCTTCATGACCTTGATCAATGAGGAAACGAGATCGGAATACGATCGGAAATTGATCGATGAGGGCGCTGTCGAAGAAGAAATGCTTTGCCGCAGGAAGAAACCCATTCCGATATTTGACCTTAAGAATTCCGTTTCGCCGGATATAATCCCCGAAGGATCCTCTGCACAGACGGATGCAAATCCTGTAGTCGCAAACATCCTGAACCGGGAAATTGTGACTGGATCAGACCTGCGGAGGATCCGCACCGAACTGGGGGTAACGATCGAGTACATCTCGGATCGGACCAAGGTCCGCCCCGGGCTCTTGCGGTCCCTGGAAGAGGATCGATTCGATGATCTCCCGTCCAGATTCCACATGCAGAAATTCCTGGAATTCTATGTGGAGTGCCTCAACCTGGACCCCGGACCCGTTGTTGAAAAGTATATGAAGAGGATCAACGATAAACCCTGAACCTCAATCCTGTATTTTTTTCCGATCTCTCTCCTGCCGGGAGATCTTCTGCACGAAACAGCCGGGAAAACTCTTTTCTATTCCGTTTTCTTTGATGTAGCGCGACGCCTCGTTGCTCAGGGCGAAATGCCCGATAAAAACCCGGTACCACACCCCGCGACCGGGTATCCGGACTTTGCTCCAGTGAAATTGATGGGTGTCGCTGTTGGCCTCCATGAACGCCTTTACCTCATCCTGACTGCGAAACGCCCTGACCTGGACGGCGTATCCTGCTTCTTCCGCAGGGATCTGCGGCGCCGGCCGGTCCTGTAACTTCACCGCAGCCGCCGTCGATTTGCCGGCATCTTCGGCTGCCGGGGATTTGGCGGCCGCAACCCGCGGCTTCTCTCCAGTATTCGCCTGAACCGCCGGCGATGCCTTCGCGGATGCGGGATAGTCCTGCGGAGTGGCTTTCTCGGTTATCACGGAGCTGCTCCATTTCCCGCCGTAAAAATACTGCATGTTCCCGGTCAGCCGGTTGACTTTTACAAGATAAATCCTCCGGTCATGTTTGATCGATTTGTAATAGTACAATGTCGGCCAGGCGAAGAGGGCGAATAAAGCGGCGGCGACAAACAGGATCCCGGCAAGCGCTAAAAGTCGATTCCGCAGGGGTTTTCTTTTACGGCGGGGGGGCAGGGACGGCCCTCCGAACTGATCGCGGCCGGCAGCCTTCTCTGCGGAAGAGGAGTCGAAGAGGGTAATCTCGCCCGCACGGGAAAAGCTGTTTTCTCCTATCTTCTCATCGGCCACCCTCTTATAAATTGACTCCAGTTCATTGACAAGCTGCTCTTCGGGGTTCCCTTCACTTTTCATAAGATTGCTCCGGTGATTCGAAAAGGAGGTTGCAAATTGATCAGGTATCAGGAAAAGGATAGGCTCAGGGCTTGAACTTTCCTTCGGCCATTGGCCTGGCGCCTGGAGCCTTTCTTTTGCCCTGCTTCAGCTAAGTTCCTGAATATTTTAAATCAGACTCCGTGTCAATCTTTTTTAGAAGCACCGCACCTCCGTTTTCCGGCCCTTTTCAGGTATCCTCTTTTTTGTTGACTTATTCCACTATTTCGATTTTCATTCACGTTGTTCAGCTTATCTGGAGGCGCAAACATACAAAGCTGACAGGATGTGTGCAGCTTTGCTTCGGAAAATGGCAAAGGGCGAAGGGAGGAAGACACAATCACATGTACGAAAAACGGCCCTGGTTGAAATTTTACGGTCATGTCCCTGAGACAATCGATTATCCGGCAATCACCATGTACGAATCAGTGATGAAGACTGTCGAGCGTTGTCCCGAAGCCGTCGCGTACGATTTCCTGGGTTACACTTCGACATACAGGCAGTTCGGCCGCGAAATAGACCGGTGCGCGGATGCCCTGGCCGGGATCGGATTGAAGAAAGGGGATCGGATCACTATTTCCATGCCGACCTCCCCCCAGGGGATCATATGCTTTTATGCAGCCAACAAGCTGGGCGCCGTCTCGGCTATGATTCATCCTCTGTCCACGCCGAAAGAGATCGAGTTCTACCTTAAAAGCAGCAGAAGCCGGTTCGCCCTGACTCTGGACGCCTTTTACGGGAAGTTCAGAGAGATCAGGGAAAAGACGGAACTCGAGACCTTGATCCTGACAAGGATACCTGACTATCTCACCCCCTTGAAGAAGATAGGATTCTGGATGACCAGGAGCCGCAAGATCCCTCCGGTGCCGAAAGACCCGGCCGTAAGATGGTGGCGGGACCTGATGTCGGGAACATACCCCGCGGCGACTAAAGCGGAAATGGACACTGATGAGATGGCCGTGATTTTATACAGCGGCGGCACAACCGGCATCCCCAAGGGGATCATGCTTTCGAACCGGAATTTCATCAGCGAAGGGATGCAGGTTGCGGCATGGGGAAGCATGAATAACGCGGATTCCCTTCTTGCCATTCTTCCCATTTTCCACGGTTTTGGTCTCGGGGTATGTGTCAATGCCTGTTTCATGGGCGGCGGAAAGAGCATTTTAGTCCCGCAGTTCACCCCGGAGACGGTGGCCGGCCTGATAAAATCGAAGAAACCCTCGTTTATCATCGGAGTCCCTACTCTCTTTGACGCCTTGAGCCGCAACCCGGCGTTGCGGAAAACCGACTTGAGCTGCCTGCGGGCCACATTCAGCGGCGCAGATTCTCTGCCGATGCCCGTCAAGGAACGGTTCGAAGAACTCGTAAAGAAGCAGGGCGGAAACGTTCAACTCCTGGAAGGATACGGATTGACGGAGGCGGTTACGGCCGTCATGGCAATGCCCATCGGGCAGTACCGCGAAGGAAGCATCGGCATCCCCTTCCCGGATATGCTGGCAAAGATTGTCAGGATCGGGACTTTTGATGAAGTCCCACCGGGCGAAGAAGGGGAAATCTGCCTGCATGGACCCGCCGTGATGCTGGGATATCTGGATCACCCGGAAGAGACGGCCAACACGCTGAAGCTGCATCCTGATGGTAAGGTGTGGCTGCACACGGGAGACATCGGATCAATGGACGAGGACGGGTTTTTTTATTTCAAGCTCAGGCTGAAGAGGATGATCAAGTCTTCCGGAATGAATGTATATCCCGCGCAGGTTGAGGATGTGCTTTACAAGCACCCTGATGTCCGGGAGGCATGCATAATAGGGGTCCCCGATGAGTCGCAGGTACAGCGCATAAAGGGGTTTGTCGTGTTGAAAGACCCGTTGAAGGCCGGTCCGGAAATGGAACAGGCACTGATCAAATTTTGCAGGGATCACCTGATAAAATGGACCTGCCCGCGGGAAATAGAATTCCGCCAGGCCCTCCCCAAAACGCTGGTGGGTAAGATAGCTTTCAATGTCCTCGAGCAGGAAGAAATTGCAAGATTGAAGGCCGCGGGAAAGTACGCGGGATAGGACTGTGGGCCCGCTGGAAGGAGACCAGAATGAATTGTTTTGACGATTTTGAAGACATCCTGAAAAACCCGAACGCCTACGGCAGGCGACTCAAGAAAGAGACCGGGAAGAAGGTCGTCGGATATTTCTGCTCCTATGTGCCTGAAGAGCTGATCATCGCTGCAGGCGCCCATCCCTTCAGAATATTCGGGACAAAAGGCGATATCCGCCTCGCAGACGCACATTTCCAGTCATACTGCTGCTCCCTGGTGCGGGGCGCCCTCGAAGAAGGCCTGTCGGGCGGACTGGATTTTCTCGACGGTGTCATTTTCCCCCATACATGCGATTCCATCCAGAGATTGTCCGATATCTGGCGTCTGAACATACCCGGCATGTTTCATGCCGATTTCGTTCTGCCCGTCAAACTGGACACCGAAAGCGCAAAAAATTATTATATCGCCGTTCTGAGGAGACTTAAAGCGGACATAGAGAAAGGTCTCAAGGCAAGGATCACCGATGAGGACCTCGGAAGAGCCATCCACACCTGCAACGCGATCCGGGAGTGCGTCCACCGGATTTACAGACTCCGACAGGAAAATCCCTTCTGCATTAGCGGCCGTGAACTATACGGCATTACCCACGCTGCCATGGCGGCCGACCGTAATCACCTTCTGGAAGCATTGCCTGGAATCGCGCAGAGCATAGCCGCCAGAACCGGGGACCGCAGGGAAGGGAAAAGACTTATCCTCTCGGGAGGGATCTGCACTCACCCCGACATCTATGATATCATTGAAGAAGCGGGGGGTGTCGTCATCTGGGATGATTTCTGCACCGGATCAAGATACTTCGAAGGAGCGGTGGGCGACTCTGCAGATCCTGTCTCGTCGATAGCCGAGAGGTACTTGAAGCGCGTTGTCTGCCCCGCTAAATTTGCGGGCTTGTCGAGCCGGGGGTATAACCTCCTCAGGCTTGCAAAGGAAAAAAGGGTGGACGGCGTGATCTTCATATTCCTCAAGTTCTGCGATCCTCATGCCTTCGATTACCCTTACATGAAAGAATTGCTCGACCGGGAGGGCATTCCGAACATGCTGTTCGAGACAGAGCAGCAGCTTCCTTCCAGGGGACAGATGCAGACGCGGTTTGAGACATTCATGGAAATGATATAAAAGGCGAAAGGCTGAAGGCGAAGGGTGAAAAGAAAGCGTCGTCCTGAGCCTGTCGAAGGATGGGCCGCGAAAGCCTAAGGGCTACAGACAGGAAACTCTGGACCAAGGACTGACATTTCCCGAGCTGTTTGCCCGCTGGATAATGGTGCTATCATGAAAAAAGTAGACTACGGCCGGATGAAAATGCTGTTCATCTTCCTCATTGCCAGGATCAGAAAATTCCTTCTGAAGATGAAAAAGGACAGGAAATTGAGAGACATCATGACGGTGTACTATATGGAGGCGAAAACCGCGCCGGTCAGCCGCAGGAAGGTCGCCTGGATTACGAGCGGAGGACCTGTCGAACCGCTGATCGCCATGGACGTGATCCCCGTTTATCCGGAAAACCACGGCGCAATGATCGGGGCCAGCAAAATGGGCGGCGATCTCTGTGAAAAAGCCGAGGCAATGGGCTATTCGAGTGACCTGTGTTCTTATGCGCGCTCTGATATCTCCTGTTCGACCGTGAACGGCGGGCCTATAGGGGGACTGCCCCGGCCCGATATGCTCATCTGCTGCAACAATATCTGCGGAACAGTCCTCAAGTGGTATGAAGTACAGGCGAGATATTATCGTGTGCCGCTCTTCATACTCGATACGCCCTTCTGCCATACCGCATACACGGAAGAGGCCGCCAGGTATGTCCGGGACCAGTTCGACGAATACATACAGTTCCTCGAGACCGCATGCGGAAAGAAGTTCGATTACGACCGCCTGAAGGAAGTCGGCCGCCTCTCGGTCCAGGGGCAAAGACTCTGGCAGTCCGTCCTGGATACCGCGATGAGCAAACCATCCCCCATCAGCGCCTTCGACGCTTTCTATCATCTCGCTCTGATTGTGACGCTTCGCGGAACACCGGAAGTAATTGAATACTATTCAGCCCTCCTCGATAAGATGAGAAAGAGAATCGAGCAGGGGATCGGCGCCGTGCCCAACGAAAAATATCGTCTCCTCTGGGATAACATCCCCATATGGTACCGCGTGAGATGGCTGTCCCGGAAATTCGCCTCTCACGACGCATGCCTTGTGGCGGACACTTATACATCTGCATGGTGCGGATCCATGAAGTACATCGATGAAAACCGCTTTCTCGATTCCATGGCGGAGGCTTATACCAGGATTTACCTTAACATCGGCGTCGACGAGATGGCCCGGACGGTGCTGCAGATGGTCGACAAATACGAAGTGGACGGCATTGTCATGCACTCCAACCGGAGCTGTAAGCCGTATTCTCTCGGCCAGTACGATATTCAGAAGATCGTGGAAAAGGAAAGAGGTATCCCGTGCCTGGTGATTGAAGCCGATATGGTGGATGACAGGAGCTTCTCCGAAAGCCAGATATCCACGCGTATAGACGCATTCATGGAGATGGTGAAAGAAAGAAAATGATAACAGCCGGAATCGACATAGGATCCATTACCGCCAAAGCCGCGGTCATGCAGGACGGAAAAATCCTCGGCACAAGGGTGATATTTACAGGATATAATGCCGAAGCCGCCGGCAGAAAGGTCTTTGATGAAATTCTGGAAGAGCTCGCTATCGTCCCGGATTCCATAAAGAGAATAATTTCCACCGGCTACGGCAGAAACAGCATCAAATTCGCGGACAAATCCATCACGGAAATTATGTGCCACGCGGCTGGAGCCTTCTACCTTAATCCACGCATCCGCTCCATTATCGACATCGGCGGCCAGGACAGCAAGGCTATATCCATGGATGAAAATGGAAAAGTAAAGCACTTCGCTATGAACGACAAATGTGCGGCGGGAACGGGACGCTTCCTGGAGGTCATGGCAAGGGCGCTGGAAGTAAACCTCGATGAATTCGGGACCATGTCCCTGAAGGCCGACAGGCCTTCGAAGATCAGCAGTCTGTGTACAGTGTTTGCGGAATCGGAGGTCATATCCCTCATCTCTAAAGGAGAATCGCGGGAAAACATCATTGCCGGCATTCACGATTCCATTGCATCCAGGATTTCGGCCATGGCCATCCGGACGGGCCTGACGGCGCCGGCCATGCTGACAGGGGGGGTTGCAAAAAACATAGGAGTGGTCAAGGCTCTCGAGAAAAAAATGGGATTCGGTTTCGAGGTTTCGCCTTATGCCCAGGTAAACGGGGCTATTGGCGCCGCATGGCTGGCAGCATCCGGCAGAGTCTAAATTTCAACTCCTCGAACAAACCCCGATATCATCGCCCGATTCGGCCGGGCTCTGAGCAAAGGACTTTTACGAATCTCGTAAACAATCAGGACTGGCGTATGTTGTCACGCTGAGCCTACCCTGCCCTGAACCTGCCGAAGGGAAACATGACTGTAATATCAATAACTTATACCTACCATTCGACAGAACTTGTCCGGAAGTTATCGAAGGGCTCGGGGTGACAATTCGGACTTTTTACGAGATAATTACGCATCACCCGAAAAGGCCCTGCAGCTTCAGGGCGAGATTCATGTCTCCTTCGATTTTCAGCTTTCCGGACATATAAAGCATTACCGGACTCGCGCTTCTGTTCAGGAGAGCCACAAAATCGGGTGCGTTCATCCGGATGGTGCATCCGGCATCGCCATGGGCGCCCTCCCCGATCTGCGCCGGGCTTTTTGTAAGGTCCAGCCACCATTCACCGCCGCCCTCGCCCGAGATACTGAACTGGTACACGGCATCGATACCCTTGCCGGTGTCCGGATCGGCCTTTAGTTTCGCTTTGAGCTTTTCGATGCTGTCCTTCGGGGATTCCGCCATACGGGTCCTCCTTATTTATCAGGCTGCAAATGCCTGGATATGATTCACAGCGGACTAAGTACCAGCCGTGTCCGAAATTGTCAAGATTTTTAAGGGGTCAGGAATATCTCGCGGGGAATTGTGAAATTTATTCACCGGCAGGCCGGGATCGGCATTCCTGGAAATCAGCCGCCTCAGCCCTTCGCTTTACAAAATGAACTCCGCCACCATGATCGTGTGATCGGAAGGCATTTCTGCCAATCTCGGATTCATATCGATGTCGCAGCGGACGGAATGCTTTGCCAGCGCGGCGGTAGCAAGGATATGATCGACGCGCCAGCCGAGACCCTTTTTGACATTGTCGGGAGCGCGATAATCAAAAAAGGTATATTGCCCCGGCTCCCCGGGGTGATGTTTCCGGAAGACGTCCACAAAGCCCCATTGCATGATCCGCTCAAGTTCCCGCCATACATCAGGATTGAAATCGACGTGCCCGAGAAGCCTCTTCGGATTATGAACATCTATCTGCTCCGGCGCCACATTGAGATCGCCGCACAAAATCAGCGGCTCCCCCGCCGAGTACTTTTTTTTGATACTACCTAAAAGACGCCGGTACCAGTCGAGTTTATAGCTGAACTTGGGCGATTCCATCTTGAACCCCTGGGGCACATACGCATTAATGACAGCAATCCCCGAAAAAACACCCCGGATCAGACGATCCTCGTCCGGCTCACCGCCGTCGTCTATTCCGAAATGAACTTCGCCGGGCTCATCGAGAGAGGCCACGGCCACACCGTTCCCCTTTTTCCCTCCCTTGAATACAACATAATAGCCTGCTTTTTCGAACTCCTCCGCAGGGAACAGTTCATCTTTCACCTTGGTCTCCTGCATGCAAAGCACGGACGGACGGTTTTTCTTCAGCCAGGGAATAATAATATGCATGCGCGAGCGGATGGAATTGACGTTGTAAGTGGCTATTCTGAATATAGTCATTTCAAACCTCCACGCGCATTGAAAAAGATTCTAAGCATGAATTCTCCCATCCCCTGCATACATCCAATGCCCAAAAAGTCTTGGATTTCGAATTCGAAGTTTTGAGTTCATCCCTATTTAAAAATATCACGCCGCCGGAAGCCGTTCAAGTACATTTCAAGTCATTTTCGGACACGATCGCCTGTTTCTTTCACCTTCTGCAATTCCTTCAGCCCTTCGCCGCAGCGAAGCTGCAAAATAAAATTCAACTTTTTTCTTGACACATTAGCAAAGAAATGGGCAATAAAGGCGCTCGAGAGGATTGAGAATGGCCGATCAAAGCAAGTTCTCCTGTCGCCTGTTTCCCGTGTACGCCGCTGATCACCGCCTCTTCGCCGAATCCATTGAGCCTGTTTCAAGGAATTCCGCCCGCGATCGCACGACACTTGTTTTTTTGCACGAAGGGCTGGGCAGTATTGCGCAGTGGCGGGATTTCCCTGCCGCTGTGTGCGCGGCAACTGGTCTTCCTGCTTTCGTTTACGAGCGCCTGGGGCACGGCAGGTCGGACCCTCTGACAGGTCCGCGGCAGTTGCGTTACATGCATGACGAGGCCCTGATCGTTCTTAAAGAAGTGCTCGAACGGAACATCGAAGGGGACGTTGTCTTGATTGGCCACAGCGACGGCGGTTCCATCGCCCTTATTTTCGCTTCCGCGTATCCGGCGAGGATTCGGGGTGTCATTACGGAAGCCGCCCACGTTTTTGTTGAAAAAATCACAGTAGAAGGGATCCGGCGGGCCGTAGACGCCTTTGAAAAATCGGGCCTCAGGGAGGCACTGGCCCGCTATCATGGGGATAATACGGATTTGATGTTCAGAGGGTGGGCCGATATATGGCTTTCGCCCGAATTCTTCCAATGGAATATCGAGTCATACCTGCCCGGAATCACTTGTCCCCTGCTTGCCATTCAGGGCATGAATGACGAATATGGATCTCCGGCCCAGGTGGAAGCCATCATCCGCGGCGTAAAGGGGCGGGCTGAAAGCCTGCTTATCCCGCAATGCGGGCACGTTCCGCATTTTCAGGCAAGATCGCGAGTCCTTTCCGAAACAACCCGGTTTATTTCCTCGCTCAATCCTTGACGCTCACCGGGAAGGCAGATCCTCCACGCCCCGGAAGAAGAAATCTTTTTTGAATTCCCACATGGCGATGGAGGCGGCCGGCCTCCTATTTGCGGTAAGAGGAATAAATGCTGTTGCGGAGGTAAGAAACTGAGGTTCACCATTTTCAAAAGACTGTTCATCAGTTACCTGCTGATCATCATCCTGGTCCTATGCTCCGGGATATACATCATCTGGAATCTGAACGAACTGAATCGGATTATCCACTTCACGAATTCAGTGGACGTTCAGGCTATAAAGATTTCCGAAGAGATCGTGCAGGCAATCTATATACAGACAGGCTCTGAAGAGAAATATCTTATATCCGGAGATGCCGCTTTCTACAGGCAGTTCGCGGAAATGAACGGATATCTGAACAGGAAGATGGAGGAACTCACGCAGGTATGCGACACGGCCGAAAAGAAGATACTCGCCGTGAGGATCGCGGATCTCCATAACCGGTACCGCGCCCTTTTTGAGAAGGCGGCGAAAGAACGCAATCGGACTTCCTTCGAATACAGCGCCGAGAAAGAAAAAATGATCTCCGAGATCGAGCAGTCGTGCATAAAAATAGCGAATTTGTCCGATCTTTCCCGAAGTGAAAAATTACAAGCCTCGGAAATCATCAGCGGACGTGTCGCCAGAGTCATAACGGTGACGGAAGCTGCAGCCGTCATGCTGGTCGTGATCATATCCCTTCTCATCACAAGGAGCATAAACACCCCCATAAGGCTTCTGCTGGAAAAGACAAAAACCACGGCGGTGGGCGAATTCGGAAAGCCGCTGGTTGTCGCCTCTCCGCCGGAAATCAAGGAGCTCGCCGATTCGTTCAACAACATGTGCGAGAGGCTGAAAGAACTTGATCAAATGAAAATCGATTTCATCAATCATTTATCCCACGAACTGCGCACGCCGCTGACCGCCATCAAGGAGGCGTCCAGCATGCTCACGGAAGGACTGTTCGCCGGGATTCCTGACAAGCAGTCAGAATTGTTCAACATTATCAACGAGGAGTGCGAGCGCTTGATCAAGTCGGTCAGCCGTATCCTGGATCTTTCGCGCATGGAAGCAGGCATGGCGGATTTTTCCTTCGAAGAGGTCGACGCCGGCCTGATCATCCATAAGAACATCTCCAAATTGTTCCCAATAGCACGGAGAAAGAATATCGAAATTATTTTCGATCCGCCGGACAATATCCCGCCTGTCAGGGCGGACGAAGAGAAGATCGGCCAGGTAATTGAGAATCTACTCGGCAATGCCCTGAATTTTACTCCCGAGGGCGGGCGGATTTCGATCTGCCTATCGAAAGATGAAGAAAAGGGGTGGCTGGAAGTGTCAATTACTGATACAGGCTGTGGTATACCGCAGGAGAGCCTTGAAGAAATATTTAACAAATTCAAGAGAGTAGACGATAGAAAGGGCACAGTCAGAGGAACGGGGCTGGGACTTTCCATCGCCAAGCATATAATTAACGCTCATGGAGGTTCCATATGGGCCGAAAGCGAGCCCGGCAAGGGAAGTGTCTTCTTCTTTTCCTTGCCATTGTCTCGATGATCGTCTCCATCGATAGTTGTGCCTTTTTGAAAGGAAACAGACAATATCAAGGCGAGCGATCTCTCAGGGAGGCGGAGGTGCTTTACGCAAAAGGGGATTATCGGGGGGCGCTGAAAGAGTACCGGAAGGCCCTGGATGCGTCCGTCCGATCAAGGGATAGGGCACTGTTTTACATGGGCGTGATTTATTCTTCACCGAAATATCCGGAAAGGGATTATCAGAAATCTCTCGACGCCTTTCAGATGCTTGTGAAAGAATTCCCGGAAAGCGTTTACCGTGGGGAGGCTGAAAGGGTGAGCGCCCTCCTGAGGGAAATACTGAGCAAGGATCGAAAAATGAAAGCTCTTCGCAAGCAGGTGAACATGCTGGAGGCCCAGATAGAACGCATGAAGGAGATCGATTTAACTATCGAGGAGAAGAGGAGAAAATTTCTGCAGGAAAAATGATGAGGTTTGAAAATGGATAGAGTTCTGGTTGTAGATGATGATTCAAGTATTCTCAAAGTCATTAAGATGAGACTGGAGGCTGAAGGTTACGAAGTCACAACAGCGGGTGACGCCCAGAGCGCCATCAGATATATGGACGAAAAGGAGTTCGACCTCGCCCTGGTCGATCTTAAACTGGCCAAAGCAAACGGCATCGAGCTTATGGAAAGTCTTCACAATATCGATCCCGAACTGCCGGTCGTAATCCTTACGGCTCACGGAACCATTGAGAGCGCCGTGGAGGCCATGAAAAAGGGGGCATACAGCTATGTGACAAAGCCTTTTAACAATCGTGAGCTGCTCCTGCAGATACAAAACGGCATTGAAAAGGCCAGGCTGTCCAAAGAGGTCCGGCGCCTGAGGGGCATTGTCAAACAAAATCAATTGGAATTCGAAAATATAATCGGGCAAAGCGAGCCGATGAAGAGGCTCTTTGAGCTTGTCTCACGCGCAGCGGAATCCGACTCGAATGTTTATATCACCGGTGAAAGCGGCACAGGAAAGGGTCTGATCGCCAAAGCCTTGCACAACGCAAGCTCCAGGAAAGACAAACCTTTTGTCGCCATAAACTGCGCCGCCATCCCCGAGACCCTGCTGGAGAGCGAGTTGTTCGGATTCGAAAAAGGGGCCTTCACCGGCGCCAGTCTGAGCAAGAAGGGGTTGTTTGTCCAGGCCCACGGCGGTACTATCCTACTCGATGAAATATCGGAAATACCCCTTTCCATGCAGGGGAAACTGCTTAAGGCCCTGGAGGAAAAAGAATTTTACCCGCTCGGGAGCCAGAGACCCGTGAAAGTCGACCTCCGGATTATCGCCGCTTCCAACAGGGATCTTGAAAAAGAAATCGAAAACGGCCGCTTCCGCCGGGATCTCTTCTACCGGATTCACGTCATTCCGATCAGGATTCCCCCCCTGCGGGACCGCAAAGAGGACATCCCTCTTCTGGTCGGGTACTTTCTCGAAAAATTCACAAAGAAAATGAATAAAAAAATCAAGGGGTTTACAACAGAGGCACTGAACAGGATCATGCATTACGCCTGGCCGGGAAACGTCCGGGAACTGGAAAATGCGATCGAATGCGCCGTCGTGATGTGCAACGAATCACTTATCTCCGAACAACTTATCCTGCCCACCCAGAATTCGGAATTGGATACTCTCAAATCCTTTAAAGAATCACGTAGAGATTTTGAAAAGAGATATCTCATTCAACTGATGGAAATCAGCAAGGGAAATGTAAGCCAGGCGGCCAAGCTGGCAGGGAAGTACCGCGCTGATTTATATGAATTGCTGGAAAAGTATCAGATCAAGCCGCTTGATTTCAGGCAAAACCGAAGGGAATAGCCGCCAAGAAAAACTGTAATGAATTCGGAATTTAAAGGCATATAGTGGGTAAACAATGTATGATAATTCCTGCGCTCCCGGTTCCATAAACCCTCCTGGAGACGTCCCTCGATTTTCAAAAATCATCTGATTCCTGTAGCTTATCCCTGGTATCCATCTCCTGGTACAACCCTTGCTCATTATAATGCGCAGTGGCGGTCGATAGGTTTCACCCGACCGAATTGCATTAGCCGTGCCCCGGCGGGAGGGATGGACGGAGATGGCGCATAGGGTCAATCACCTTTCCCCCCTCCCGCTTATAAAAAAGCGTCTTTTCGAGCACGGGCCTTATCCCAGGAGATCATTTTATGAAAGTCCTGATCGTTGATGATAACAGGGATATCACGGAGCTCCTGGCGGACTTCATGGATCTTTCGGGTTTCGAGACGGCGACCGCCGGCAACGGCCTCGAAGCCATGGACAAGCTGAGGCAAAATCGTTTCGATACCGTTATTATGGACGGTCATATGCCTTACATGTCGGGATTCGACCTCTGCCGGTTCATAAAATCCGAATACCCTTCTGTTTACACGATCGGGATCACGGATTCGGCGAGTCTCGAGAAATTCAGAGAAGCCGGAGCGGATGAGTATTTCTATAAGCCGGTCGACTGCGATATGTTGTGCGCGCTTATCGAGAAGCATGGAGCGCTGTAAACTCCGCCCCCCTTTGCTCCCGCCTACTTTCGAATCTTATTGAAAAAACATTCCCGTGAGTTTAGTATGAGCGGTCATGAAGCGCTTCCGTTACTTCACGGCATACCTTGTTCTGGCCCTCCTCACGCTCATCTGGAGCTGCGGCGGCCCGGAAAAATCCGACACTGAAAGAACGCCCGGCGATTCGGGGCCCGCCTACGGCGATATCATGGTGGAGGGGTCTATCGGAGACGCCAGCAATCTCATCCCCTTACTGGCCTCTGATTCCACATCGCACGGCATCGGCGCCCTGGTTTACAACGGTCTCGTGAAATACGACAAGGACCTCAATGTCGTGGGAGACCTCGCGGAGTCGTGGGAAATATCCCGGAACGGGCTCGTCATTACGTTCCACCTGAGAAAAGGTGTGCGATGGCATGACGGCCACCCGTTCACGGCGGACGACGTACTATATACTTACAAAGTAACGATAGATCCGAAGACGCCGACCGCCTATGCAGGTGATTTCCTGAAGGTAAAAAAAGCCGAAGTCCTCGGCCCGTATACCTTCCGGGTGACTTACGACAGGCCTTTCGCTCCGGCGCTGACCAGCTGGGGTGCCGCCGTATTGCCGAAACACCTCCTGGAAGGAAAGGATATTACAAAATCCCCTCTATCCAGGCATCCCGTCGGAACAGGACCCTATAAGTTCAAAGAATGGATAGCGGGACAGAAGATCGTTCTGGTTTCCAACGAGGACTATTTCGAAGGAAGGCCCTATATAGACGGCTATGTCATGAGGATCATCCCCGATATGGCGACAATGTTCCTGGAACTGCGCGCCAAGGGGATCGACCGTATGGATCTCACTCCCCTTCAGTATACCAGGCAAACGGAAAGCCCGTTTTTCAAGAAGAATTTTCACAAGTACCGTTATACTTCTTTCTCTTATGTGTATCTTGGATACAATCTGTTAAATCCCCTCTTCAGCAGCAAAGAAGTCCGGCAGGCCATCGCATACGCAATCAATAAAGATGAGATCATTCAGGGCGTGCTCCTCGGGCTGGGGACGGCCGCTACGGGCCCCTTCAAGCCGGGCACATGGGTCTATAATCCGAATGTAAAGCAGTATCCATATGACCCGCAGAAGGCCCGGGAGTTGCTGGCAAAGGCCGGCTGGAGGGATACCGACGGAGACGGGATACTGGACAAGGACGGAAAGCCGTTTGCGTTTGAGCTGATTACTAATCAGGGAAACGAAGTACGCAGGAAATCGGCGGAGATCATCCAGAAGCGCCTGGCAGAAGTCGGGATATCCGTGAAAATCAGGGTGATCGAATGGGCCGCGTTCGTGAAGGAATTCATCAATAAAAGGAGATTCGACGCGACAATTCTCGGCTGGACGATACCGATGGATCCGGATTTGTACGATGTCTGGCATTCGAGCAAAACCGGCCCGGATGAGCTTAATTTCATTTCTTACAAAAACAAGGAAGTGGACAAACTCCTCGAGAGGGGGAGAAGCACCTTCGATGTGCGGGAAAGGAAAAAAGCATATGACCGGATCCAGGAGATTCTCGCGGACGAACAGCCCTACACCTTTTTATATGTTCCTGAAGCCCTGCCTATTATTGATGCCCGGTTTCGGGGGATAGAGCCAGCCCCGATCGGCATCAGCTACAATTTCATTAAATGGTACGTCCCCAAAGAGCAACAGAAATTGATCATGACCAGATAAGACGCCTGCCTGTTCTAAAGTTTTCTCTCCAAAGAGCCGATTACTTTTTAGATGTGTTTTTAAAAAAAGGAACAGAGGCGTGATAATTTGATATAGGCTGTCAATTTTCCCTCCAATTCGGCGCATCCGAATGAAAAAGATACTCGTCGTCGATAATAATCCGGTCTTCCTCGCCCTGATGACTAAGTTTCTGTCCGGACATGGATACCAGGTGATGGCCGCCGAAAGTGGGTTATCGGCGATAGAAATCCTGAAGGATTTCCGGCCGGATGTCATATTCCTCGATCTGATTCTCTACGATATCAGCGGAGAAAAACTCTGCCGCATGATCCGGGAAATCCCCGAGTTGAAAGACGTATACGTTATCATTATCACCGCCGTCGCCGCCGAAGGTGGAATCGATTTCATAAAATTCGGCGCTAACGCATGTATCGCGAAATCCCGTTTCGACAAAATGTCCGAAAATATCCTGTCAACACTGGAACGCTTGAATACCCTGAAACCCGCCGAGGCCATCCGGCAAATCATCGGCATTGAAGATGTTTCCGCCAGGGATATCGTCAGGGAATTGAATTCAGTCAAAAAACATCTGGAAATCGTGATTTCAAGCATATCCGACGGACTTTTCGAGGTAACATCCGAAGCAGTCATCGTCTACGCAAATCCAGCCGCCGTTTCCATCGTCGGCAGGCCCGAGCACAGTCTCATCGCTTCGTATTTCACAGAAATTTTCCAGGAGACATGCCGCGAGAAAATTTCAAAAATCATCAAAGAAGCAGGATCATTCCGGCAACTGCCGGGAGAATCTTTCCCCCTTTGGAACGGAAACGAAATTTCCGTGAATGTCCTTCCCCTGACCGCAGAGGAAGACAAGAGAATCATTCTCATCACCGATATGACGGCGCGCAAGAGGGCCGAGAGCGCCCTGCACCGGGCTTATATCAATCTGGAGATGCGCATACAGGAAAGGACCGCGGAGCTGGCGGCGACGAACAAAGCCCTTCAGTTCGAGCTGGCGGAAAGAAAACAGGCGGAAGAGGCCCTGCGTATCAGCGAAGAAAAATACCGCAATATTTTCGAAAACACGGTGGAGGGGATTTTCCAGGCTACGCCCGAAGGGCGCTTCATAAGCGTCAATCCCTCCCTTGCCCGTATTCTCGGATACGACAGCCCCGAAGAGGTGATGGAAAAAGTAACCGACATCCCGGGACAGATATATGTCCGGCCTGAACGAAATGCCGATTACATGAACCAATTGCGGGGAAAAGGGAGAATCCGCAATTTCGAAACTCAGTTCTACCGAAAGGACGGTCACGCAATCTGGGTTTCCATCAACGCCCGGGCGGTCAGGGATCATGAAGGACGTTTCCGGCATCACGAAGGAACTGTGGAGGATATCACCGAGCGCAAGAAACTGGAAGCACAGCTTCTCCAGGCCCAGAAAATGGAAGCAATAGGAACGCTGGCCGGCGGGATCGCTCATGACTTCAATAACCTGTTGATGGGCATCCAGGGATACACATCGCTCATGCTGTTCGACATGGAAACCGATCACCCCCATTATCAAAAACTGCGAAATATCGAAGAGCAGGTCAAAAGCGGCGCATTGCTGACCAGACAAATGTTGGGGTTTGCAAGGGCGGGCAAATACGAGGTGAGGACTACTGACCTGCGGGAAATAGTGGTGAAGAGCTCGAATATGTTCGGACGCACCCGGAAGGAGATCACGATCCACATGAAATTCGATCCCCATTTATGGAGCATAGAGGCAGACCAGGAGCAGATAGAACAGATGCTCATGAATTTCTATGTGAATGCATGGCAGGCCATGCCGGCGGGAGGTGACCTCTACATCATCCTTGAAAACGTGGTACTCGGCGAGGACTACACCCGGGCCTTTCACGTCGAGCCGGGCAGGTTTATAAAACTCTCGATCACGGACACCGGCGTGGGCATGGACGAAAACACGAAGGAAAGGATCTTCGAGCCTTTTTTTACGACAAAGGAAATGGGGCGAGGTACGGGGCTGGGGCTCGCCACCGCATACGGGATAATCAAGGGCCATGGCGGGATCGTCAATGTCCACAGCAAGAAAGGACATGGAACGACTTTCAATATCTATCTGCCCGCCTCGGATAAAGAAACCGGCACGAAGCCAAAACACTCCGACGATATCCGGAAAGGCCGCGAAACGATCCTGATCATCGACGACGAAGAGACGATCATAACCGTGCAAAGCGAGATATTGAAGATACTCGGCTATTGTGTCCTCTCCGCCACGAGCGGAAAGGAAGCGGCGGATATTTACCGGGCAAGAAAAGAAGAGATTGATCTAGTCATCATGGACATGATCATGCCGGAAATGGGCGGCGCCGAACTTTTCGAGCTGCTGAAAATCATAAACCCCGGCGTCAAAGTCATCCTGTCAAGCGGATACAGCATGGACGGCCAGGCCGCGCGTATCATGGAGGCGGGTTGCCGGGCTTTTATACAGAAACCCTTCAGCATCAGCGATATCTCAAAAAAGATCAGGGAAGTGCTGGATGAAGGTTCTTCAGCAGGAAATCCTTGAATTCCCCGTAATCCGCCGGCATCTCCACAGGCGCCCCTTCTCTTTTATAAAGATCCTTCATGCCCGCAGGGGGCTCCGGAGTAATCCCCAGCAGGTTGACGATTTCCTCCGGAAATTTGGCAGGGTGCGCCGTCTCAAGGCACACGCACAGGGGAAAATCGCCGTATCTGTCTAGATAGGTCTCCAGTCCTTTCCAGCCAACCGCGCCGTGGGGCTCAAGGACGACATTGTAATCGCGATACACTCTTCTCATGGTCTCGCGCGTCTCTTCATCCGATACGCTCACTGAAAAGATGTTTTTCCTCATCTCATCGAGATCAGGCATCCTGAATACACGGCCCGTCCTGTCCACCGTCCCTCCGTACAGGTCGAAGAAGCGCGCCAGATTGCTGGGGTGCCCGACATTCATCGCATTGGAGAGACACGCCCTTGACGGGGACACTTTTTCATAACGGCCTTCTTCCAGGAATTTCGGAAACTCGTCATTTTCGTTTGTCGGCATGATCAGCTTCTCCACCGGGAGGCCCATTCTCCTCGCGTACTCGCATCCCAGGGCGTTCCCGAAATTGCCCGACGGGACCGAGAAAACAATCTTCTCGTGTCCACCGGCAAGTTGTGCATAGGCGTAAACGTAATAGACGATCTGGGGAAGAATCCTCCCGAAATTGATGGAATTCGCCGAAGTCAGGTTAAATCTCCTCAGATCGGGGTCCGAGAAGGCCTGCTTGACGAGGTTCTGGCAGTCATCGAATTTCCCCTCAATCGAAAGTGCCTGGACATTGCCGCCTATCGTATCGAGCTGTTTTTTCTGCATGGCGCTGACCTCGCCTCTTGGATACAGGATTTTTACGTCGATTCCTCTTATTCCCTTGAAGGCGTCTCCCACGGCACTGCCAGTATCGCCTGATGTCGCGACAAGCACGTTCAGGCGCTTTGCCCTGCCGCGGAAATATCCCATCAGCCGCGCCATCATACGGGCGGCGAAATCCTTGAAAGAAGCGGTCGGCCCCTGATCGAGATGCATGATATATTTCCCTTTTACAACTTCCTCCAGCGGAACATCAAAGTTGTAAGAATCTCTGACTATTCTGTCCAGAATATCCACGGGGACCTCATCCCGCAGAAATGCACCGGCTACGAGCAGCGCCGACTCCGCGTAAGGTCTCCCCTTGAGGCTCTCAATATCCCTCAGGGATATAGAGGGTATCCGGTCGGCCATGAAAAGGCCTTCGTCGGACGCCTGCCCCTCAAGCAGGGCCCTTTTGAACGAAACAAACCCTCTAAAAGGGGTAATCCCCGCAGCCGCATCGAGATTCCTGTTCGTGCTATAGTAACGAATTTTAACGCCCATTTTTCATCACCCGCATTTCAGGAGAATGCATTTATTTCCTCACCTTTGCAACTTCTCATCCTCTGCTCCGTCATCCTCGGCCGTCTATCCTGTATTTCTCTACAAAATCGATGAATAGTTCATGACACGCCATTAGATCGAAATGTTTCCGATAAATCAAATAAAAATAACGCTCAATGCTGCAGTCCTGCAGCGGCACTTCGAAAAGCAAACCCTGCTTGAGTTCCCGCTTAACCGCGTGGACCGAGATTATGGAGACGCCCAGACCGGCGATGACCGCCTCCTTCACGGCCTCCGAACTCCCGAATTCGCAAGCGATGTTGAACCGTGAGAGGCTTTCCCCCTTGGATTCCTCGAGATACCTTTCAACGGCGTCCCGGGTCGCGGATCCTTTTTCCCGTATGATAAACGGCTCGTTTGAAAGTTCTTCCAGGCTCGCCGGGCCCGCTTTTCTCCACCGGTGATTCTTCGGCGCCACCAGAACCAGCCTGTCTTTCCAAAGACTCTGCACCTGCAGCCGGCTGCTCACAGGTCTTTTACCGATAAAACCTATCTCGGCCTGCCTGTCCAGGATCATCTCCAGCACCTCTTCACTGTCCGCCGGTTTGACATACGCCCGTATATCCGGCCGGACTCCTTTAAACCGGCTCAGGATCTCCGGGAGGATATACGTCGCCGGGATCGTGCTTGCAGCGATATACATCCTGCACGGCTCGATTCGCTCCGTTTTTATGATCTTCTCCCGAACTTCATTGCGCAGCCGGATCATCTTTCTTGCGTACTCATAGACAATCTTCCCCTCTGCTGTCAGGGTGAGTCCCGCATTGCTCCTGTTGACAACCCTGACACCAAGGGCTTCTTCCATGTTCTTGATGTGCTTGGTCAGCGCCGGTTGCGTAAGGAGCATCCGCCGCGCGGCATTGCTGAAGCTTCTCTCCTCCACGAGACGAATGAGGGATTCCATCTGCTGTATAGTTATATCTTTGTATCTGTCCTGACTCATGTCGAAAATTTATCATAAAATTCCATTATTTTCAAAGAGAGATATAACTTTTATGAATTTGACATATTCCAAAAATTTTGAGAAAAAATCACGGCAATGCAGATCGAGAGATACCGGACGTCAAGGACATGGATCATTGCAGGAGGTTTATTGCCGGCTTCTGCTGGCCATTCATGAGGGTCTCGCCCTTGCAGTTGCGGAACTCCTCCGGAAGATCACATTGAATTTTACAACCGAATGGCAAGATGGTATGGTGGACAAGGGAGACTGGATATGGCGGAAATGAAAATTCGTCTGACGGAAACTGTTCGCAGCGCCGGTTGAGCCTGCAAGCTGGGTCCGGAGGACCTGACGAAAGCACTAAAAGGGCTACCCGTGATATCTGATCCCAATCTGATAGCGGGAATAGAGCACTTCGAGGATGCAGGGGTGTATAAATTGCGGGATGATCTCGCCGTCATCCAGACCATCGATTTCTTTACACCCATTGTAGACGATCCTTACACCTTCGGGCAGATCGCCGCCGCCAATGCACTGTCGGACGTTTATGCCATGGGCGGAAAGCCGGTAACGGCCATGAACATTATATGCTTTCCTGTAAAGAAGATGGATATATCGATCCTCCACGATATTCTCCTCGGCGGTCTCAGCAAGATGCGGGAGGCGGAAGTAATCCTGGTGGGCGGCCACAGTGTGGAAGATGAGGAATTGAAGTACGGCCTGTCGATAGCCGGCACGATCCATCCTGACAGGGTTATTCTCAACAGCGGCGCCCTGGCGGGCGACAGGCTTATCCTGACCAAGGCGCTCGGCACGGGGATCGTCAGCACGGCCCTGAAAGGAGGGGAAGCGGACCCCGATCTTGTCAACAGATCCAACAGGAGCATGGCGGTGCTCAACAGAAAGGCTTCCGAACTCATGCTTGAGGCGCCTGAAGTCCATGCCTGCACGGATATTTCCGGTTTCGGTTTTCTCGGCCATGCTTGTGAGATGGCCGAGGCGAGCGATGTGGGAATAGTCGTCTATTCGTCGAGGGTTCCGTACTTCGAAGGTATCAAGAGACTGGTCGAAGAGGGTATCGTACCCGGCGGCCTAAATCGCAACAAGAATTTCCGCATGCCCGTAATTGACATAGCGCCCTCCTGCCCGCCATGGCTGGTGGATATATTATTCGACCCTCAGACCTCGGGCGGGCTCCTGATCGCGCTGCCCCCGGATAAAGCAGAAACCCTGACGGGAAAAATGCATGCAGAGGGCATCGCAGAGGCCGCCGTTGTTGGAGAGGTGGTTGCGGAGCCGAAGGGCAGAATAAACATAATTTAAGAACCGAAGACGAGAAGAGGGTTAAGTTGGACTCAGCCTTAGCCCTTTGCCTCTGATCTTATGCCCGATCATGAAATCAGATCCCCTCTGGAAAGAAATCAATAACTTGATCTGGGACTGGCTTGTCGATAACGGACTGGACAAGAAAGTCCTTGCCACGGAAGCGGATTATCTCACCGACCGGATCAGGAAAGCTATCGCTGAATTTGAATCGAAATATAACCCGCCCTCATCCTTCCCCTGATGACAAATTCAGGTTTTTCGAACTGGCGAAATAGGTTTTTTATAGATATACTTTGTCCAGGCTTTCGCAACAAGCATCCTCCTTCATCTTTTTTGAATTCCGTTCAATCCCGGACACATCAAGGAGATCGAAAATAAACGGCAGCCAGTACCGCCTTATTCTTCGCAATTCCATGGAGAGAAAGAAAGGCAAAAACGCGTATCTTCCCGAGGACATCCGGAGTCGGGGGAAAATGGATGAGGCGGGTGTCCCGGAAATCAACGAGACCCTTTATCGCACCGTCCTGGCAGATCCGACCATTCTGATCATCCGTTTTCTCCCTGATTTCACCATCATTTTCGCGAACACCGCGTGCTGCCGTTTCCTCAATTGCATGGAAAAGGAACTGGTCGGCATGAACCTGCTGGATATCATACCGCCGGAAAACCGGCACATGGTGACGGACCATGTCTCGTATCTGAGTCCGCAGAATCCAGCAGTTACATACGAACATCCCGTTATTCTGGGCCATGATATCCGGTGGCTGCGCCGGACGGACAGGGCGATTTTCGATAAGGAGGGAAACATCGTCGAAATTCATGCAGTAGGAAAATGTATCACTGCCCACAAGCAGGCTGAAGAACTTTACAGGACTCTGGCGAACAGTCAGTACACAGGCGTTTACGTGATAAAAAAGAAAAGGTTCCGGTTCCTCAATTCATATGCCTCCACGCACGCGAATTACAGCGAGACGGAAATGATGAACATAGGGCCTATGGAGCTCGTACACCCCGATGATAGGGACAGAGTCCGCAGCAATGCGGTTAAGATGCTGAAAGGGGAACTCTCCACTCCATATGAGTACAGGATAATCTCTAAAGAGGGAAAAGTGAGGTGGATACTGGAGACAGTTTCACCCATCTTCTATGAGGGAGAAAAGGCGATTCTCGGCAACTTCATGGACATCACAGAGCGGAAGGAAGCGCAGGAAAAACTGGAAAGGATGGAGGACATGGAAGCATCAATCCTGGATGCAAGTCCTAACGCGGTCCTTGGACTCCGGAACCATATTATCCTGTTTGCCAATCGCGCCGCTGAAAACATCTTCGGCTGGAGTCCGGATGAGCTGATCGGAAAGAATATCCGCATACTCTACAGGACGGATGAGGAATACGAGGAAATCGCCCGAAAATTCATCCTCGCGCTCACAAAAAAGAAGATACATTCAGAGGAATTCCCATACCGGCACAAGGACGGCCGTGACATTATCTGCAGGGTCCGTATTGCCAGAATAGGAACGAAGGCCGGCAGGGATTCGAAAGAGCAGGATATGGTCGCCGGATTCGAAGATATTACTGAGCAGAAGAAGATTGAGGAAAAACTCATCGAACTGAACAGGCAGCTCCGGTTTTTCGAATCCGAACTATCGAACGCCGAAGAACGGGAAAGGAAGCGGATTGCGATGGAACTGCACGACAGTATTGGCCAGGCACTGGCGATGTCCAAAATCAAATTACAGATGCTGCTCGAATCCGTGAATTCAGGCCTTGCGGATCCCATGAAGGAGGTTCGCGAACTGATAGATAAATCCATCCTGGGGACAAGGTCGCTGATGTTGGAAGTCCGTCCTTCCATACTACATGAATCGGGTCTCGGGGCGGCAATAGCTTGGCTTACGGAACAGGTCAGGATGCAGCACGGCATGACCATTCACTTCCAGGACGACGGAAAGCACAGACATCTGGAAGAAGACATACAGATCACGCTGTACCAGGCGACCAGGGAATTGATCATGAATGTGATTAAACATTCCAGGGCCGACCGGATCGCAGTATCCATCCTGAACGAAGAAGACGGCGTAAGGATCAACGTCGAGGATAACGGGATCGGCTTTGATCCCTCAAAGATGGACCGCCCCGGAAACCAGGGCGGGTTCGGTCTCTTCAGCATCCGCGAGCGGATCCATACCCGCGGCGGAGATCTTTCCATCAAATCCGATCCCGGCCGGGGGACATGCGTTTCCATGAAGATCCCCTTTTCGACAACTCCAGGAAAACAGCATGCAAAGAGGGCAAGGGCACACACCGGAAAGAGGCAAAAATAAACGAGGCGGCCATGGGGGACCGCCTCTTGGAAAGCATCTGTAAAAGCCGTCTCAGTCGCCCGTCTTGCCCGCTGATTCTGAATTCGCCGGAGACTGCCCGGCGGGCGAATCGGAGGCAGACTCGCTCTTTTCTCTCTCGCCGGTAGGGGCTTTCTTCCCGCCGTAATCCGTCACGTACCAGCCGGAACCTTTCAGATGAAACGTTGAAAGAGAGATCAATTTTCTGATGGGCCCCTGGCAGAATTTGCAGGTTCTCAATTCAGGATCGGCCACTCCTTGAAATACTTCAAATTCCTTGCCGCATTTTCCACATTTATATTCATATATCGGCATATAACTACACCTCCCAAAAAATCAACTCGGATATCTCAGATTTTATATTGATTGCGGAAACATTCGATAACCAGTCCGAGACCGGAATTTTCACGTGACTGAAGGATGGCACGCGTTATGCCGTGCACCCTTTCTTCTTCTTTCATTTTCTCACCCGGCGGTGCGTTGAAATCACTTTCCCCCCGGCCGAAACGGACAATATGGATCAATTCATGTGTGGCTATATACAGCAGCAGAGGAAACAACTTGATAAAATTCCTCCCTCTTGTAACCGCATCCAGAATCCGGTCATCCTGAAGGCAGACCCGGTAGAAATAAAAGCCGGACGGGTTATCCTGGTCCTTCTCTTTGCAGACAAGGTACCTGCAGAGGTGAGCAAAAGCACCTTTGTCCACCTCATGCGCGTCCAGATGGGCAAGAGTCCTGATATCGTATCTGTTCGACTTTTGATCCGCACTGCTCAGTTTAAAATACCGCCCGACAAGGCTTTCAGCCGCATCAAAGGCACTGAGGACAACGGCGATCTGAGGCTTGTTGAAATACATGGCCCGATATCCGCAGAGGATATCCTAAATATAAAAATTTATCCGGGATTGTCAAGAGCCTGCGCGATGAAAGCAATCGAACTTACCTCGGTATCGGGGCGCTGGTCAGCAGGTACTTGAGGTCCTCGTCCTCGAATTTGATCGAAAAACCGATAAAGGGAGAGGAATTCCCCTGGTTGCTGATGAAGTCATCCCATCCCGCAGAAAGGTAAATATGTTTGAGGAGCCTGTATTCGCCGTACGCCTTCAAGTGCGGTCTGCGGTCGGAAGAGCTGAAATCAAAGGCTTCAAAAGTGAATCTCAGCTTGTCCTTCAGGGTAAAATAGTCGATGCCCACTCCACCGTAATTCTCCATCAACCCGCCCCTGAGAACCAGATCCTTGAACCGCTTGCCGATCTGTGCGCTGAAAAGCAGCTTGTCCTGATTGTACTCCTCAGTCGTGACAGTCGAGCCGGGCGGCGTGGTGGTAACCACAGTCGTCTGCCTCCTGCCCCGCGGATCGCTTACCAGCCCCAGAAGGTAGAATTTATCCTGGCTGGGCTGTATTTTCATTTCAAGATAGCTTTTGGCGTTGCTTTTATCCAGGAGATATTCGCCCCGGTAGCCGAGAAAAACCCTGTACTGCTCGGCCCTGGTAATATAACGGTTGATCCCGGTAAGGCTTTCATTGAGGTTCGCCACTGTCTCTTCATCATTGATCAGTTTCCCGATAGTCCCCTTGCCCTCGTTGATCTTTGTCGATATCTCCTGAAGAGCGGCCAGGGTCTTATTAAGGTTATCCGCGATGGTCTTGTCCTTGATCAGGCTCCCGACAGTCCCCCTGCCCTTGTTGATATCGTCCGTAATCTGGCTCAGGGACCCGAAAGTCTTTTCCATCTCCTTGGAAGCCAGTTTCAGATTGTCCATCATCTGGTTGAATTTCTCGTCATTTCTGTCCACAACCCTGTTCAGATTATCACTGAGATCCCTCAAGTTGGTGAGTATCCTGCGGATGGACTCTTCGCCTTCCGGACTTCCGATAGTGTTGCTCAATGAGGCCGTCACGGCTTTGATATCGTCGGCGATAAGGGTGACCTGGTTCAGAAGCCGGTCGATATCCGCCTGCCGCTCAGTGCTGGTGATTTGACCTCCTTCCTGGAGATACGATACGGGCCCAATGCCCGGCCCGGGCGACAGCTCTATATATTTATCCCCCAGGACGCCGTGGGTTCGAATGGCTGCACGCACATTTGTATCCAGCTTTACGTCCGGCCTTATGCGCATCGTGACCTGGGCCTTGCCGTCGATCAGACGGATACTCTCGACCGTGCCGATCTCAACACCCGCCATCTGAACAGCCGAACCTTTCTCCAACCCGGATACATTGTCGAAAACCGCGGTTACCGTGTAACCCCTCTTGAAGCCGAACCCCACCTGTCCGACCCTGAATGACATATATCCCAGAATGATCAACCCGATGAGGACGAATAACCCCACCTTAGCTTCCGTACTGATTGAGAGCATTTCACCTCCGCATACATCACCGCATCGGCCCGGACTCACATAATCTGAATCGGCCCTTCGATACTGCCTGAAAGGAACTGGACCAGAATCGGATTTTCTGATTTTCTGATTTCTTCCGGAGTTCCGTATTCTATGATTTGACCGTTGTAAAGCAAGGCAATCTTATGACCTATTTTGAAAACGGATTCGACATCATGGCTGATTACCACGCAGGTCAGATTAAAATTTCTCTGTGTATCTATGATAAGCCGGTTGATGGCCTCGCTGAGGACCGGATCAAGGCCCGTTGTCGGCTCGTCGAAAAGAACGATCTTCGGATGAAGGGCGATCGCCCTTGCCAGAGCGACCCTCTTGCGCATCCCGCCGCTCAATTCCGAAGGCATCTTATTCTCAACTCCGCTCAGCCCGACGGCCCTCAATCGTTCGGCCACGACCTTTCTGATTTCCTCCTCCTTCATCTTCGTGTGTTCGACGATCGGGAAGGCCACGTTTTCCCCTACAGTCATGGAATCGAACAGCGCCCCTTCCTGGAAAAGCATACCGAATTTTCTTCTTACTTCATTCAGCTCCTTATCGCTCAGACGGACAATATCAACTCCGTCGACGAGCACTTTGCCTTTGTCGGGTTTCATTAACCCGATTATATGTTTCAGCAAGACGCTTTTCCCGCCCCCGCTCCTTCCGATAATAACCGTGGTCTTTCCGTCCTCGATGGTCAGATTAAGCCCGTTCAGAACCTTCTGCTTTCCGAACGATTTATGAAGGTCTATCAATTCAATCACGTCTTTTCCGTTTCGCCCTTCGCCTTTAGCCTTCTGCCTGCAGCGAAGCTGCATAGATGCACGTCTTCCAACAGCCGTTAAAACATTATCGCAGTCAAAAAATAATCCGAAACCAGGATCGATATGGAAGCAAGGACGACCGCTTCGGTTGTTGCCCTTCCGACACCCTCAGCGCCGCCGGTAGTATTGAAACCCTTATAGCACCCGATCAGGGATAAAAGCAGGCCGAAGCATGCCGCCTTGACGAGGCCGTTGTAAATGTCATTGAGAGTAACCAGCTTGTAAATATTTTTCATGAACTGGCCCTCATTGATATGGAGGATGTGGACCCCCACAAAATAGCCGCCGACGATCCCGACGAAATCCGATACAACAGTGAGAACGGGGGTCATTGCTATGCCCGCGAATATCCTGGGGACGATGAGGTACTTAACGGGATTCGCCGCCATGACATAGAGAGCATCGATCTGTTCCGTCACTTTCATGGAGCCGAGTTCGGCCGCCATGGCCGACCCGGCCCTGGCCGTTACCATCAGCGACGTCAGAACCGGTCCGAGTTCCCTTGTCATACTGAGAGCCACTGTGGACCCGACCAGGCTCTCAGCGCTGAAAGTCCTGAAGCCGTGATAGCTCTGCAGGGCCAGAACCATGCCCGTAAATGTCCCTGTCAGGACAACCACAAAAGTTGAATTGACCCCGACGAACTCCATCTGCTTCATGATATTCCTGATTTTCAGCGGCGGCCGGAAGGCCCATGAAAGGACCGATAGAAAGAGAAGGAGTATCTTTCCCATCTCTTCCACGTTGCAGATCACCGCTCTTCCGAGCCTGTCGATAAAAACAAGAAAGAACTTCATCACAGAGGTCCCTTCTTCCGGGCGTGCGCCTCCATCGACAATTCCAGCACCCGGTCGATCAACTCCGTCTGACTTATCCCCGAGGCGGCCGCCTGATGGAACAGGACAGTGGATGGGGTCATGCCTGGAAGGGTGTTCGGCTCCAGCACGGCGATTCTTCCGTCGTTGCGGACAAACATATCGATCCGCGCATATACTTTAAGATCAAGAGCGCGGAAAGTCTGTACGGCGACATCCTGAATTTTCTTCAGCACTTCTTCCGGCACCCGAGCCGGCGTCTTGTTTTCGCCTTGACCGTAGAGAAATTTATCCTCCAGGGAAAGTATATCTTCAGTCGGTATGGTTTCCGAAGGGGTCAGCGCCATTGGATGATCATTTCCCAGCACCCCGCACGTGACTTCCATTCCTGATATGAATTCCTCCACAAGCGCGACATCGTCCCATTCAAGGGCACCCTCAATGGCGGAGGGGATCCCCTCTTTGGAAACGATCTTTTTTATAGCCGTACTGCATCCTTCCCGGGTCGGCTTGACAATGCAGGGGAAGCCGATCGTTTCTTCGATGCGGGTCGCTATTTTATCTTCTTGCCCCGACCAGTCATTCCTCTTCACCGGAATTGTCTTCGGCACATCGATACCGTTCATGGACAGAATTTTCCGGCAGATCCATTTGTCCATGCCGAGCGCCGAACCAAGGACCCCCGAACCTGTGTATGGAATCTTCAGAAGTTCCAGAAGGCCCTGCAGGCAGCCGTCTTCGCCGTACTTGCCATGGAGTCCTATGTATACAATATCGACCAGTCCTCTCAATTCCTCGTAACGCAGGGGTTTCGCTTCGTCATTGAGATCAACTTCCACGTCCTTGGTGCTGTTCCTCATCAGCAGTTTGATCGGTATCTGCCACAATGCGCGCCGGCTGTCCATGAATATGGCGACAGGCTCATACTTCTTGCGGTTCATCTTACTGAAGATATTACGACCGCTTTCAAGGGAGACTTCCTTTTCGGAAGACACGCCTCCCATGATAACTCCTACTCTGATTTTTCCCTGGTCCCCGCGCATCATTGTTTTCAAACCTGTCAGAAACTTAAGGAAAGCCCGACATACGGACCGGATAATTCTACGTCAGCGAAGATATCACTCACATTATCGACCTTGAGTTTCATATATCTGTATCCGCCGTGAATGTCCAGAAAGGGGAACGGCGTCCAGGAGATTTCCGCCAGGCCGTCATAAAATACGCTGCCGGAATAGCCGATGCCCGTGAATTTGGCCCTCGCCTCCAGGATATTCAAGAGCAGTCCCGCATGGACACCGGCGCCGACCATCGGAATCGGGACACCGAAAGTCTCTTTCTTTTCTCCCGCCGCGGATGAATTCAACCTGGCCTCGCCGTCCAGATACTTGATTTTGCCGATCACGCCCACTGAGAAGCCGGCCAGGACATTCTCCAGGTTAAGGACATCATACTGGTACTCCAGATCGAGCATTTTCAGCTTGAAATCCGAATCCACGGCTGTACCGGACGTATATGTCGTGCCGTTGAAAACGATGTCCCTGTTCATGGTCGTACTGCCTGAAAATTCCACCTGGCTGTACATGAGACTCGCATGGTGTTTCCCGATGCCGGCAAAGACCTCCGCGGACGGCACGTTCTTGTTCGACATCCCGAGATCGTCCTTTAGATTGATCTGGGTGCCTGAAACACCGCCGGAATCCCCCCTTAAATCACCCTTGAGGGTCGGGAACCAGTAAAACCCTCTTGCGCCGAACTCAAGCGCGTCCGCTGAAACCGCGACACTGGAAAACAAGATCAACGCCGCTATCCCTGACATACATCTCCTGAACGTACACCGCTTCATCGCAGACTCCTTTTCAGTTGATTGCAGCAAAAACAAAAGTCCATCTCCCCCGGTGCGCGCCTACCGGCAGGCCCGCAAAACTATAATGTTCTTTTCTGAATTTGTAAAGGGGTTTAAGGCCTTCTCCGCGGAATCCCCGCACACTCATCTAATCGGATAAAAGGCTGAAATCTTTAAAAAGATTACAGAGGACCTTTCTTCCCGCCGTGTATCCTGAGCGATATCTCAATAAGCCTGGATATGATCATGGAAGGAAGCATCCCGGCCTCTGCGGCCTGTTCGAAAAAGAACGACGAAGGTGCCATGCCCGAAGAAGAGTTGGGATCGGTTATGAGAATCCTGCCGTCCTTCAGAAAAAAACCGTCGATGCGCCCATAACACCTGAACCCGAGGGTCTGGAACGCCCGGACGGCATCCTGCTTGATAAGTTCCGCCGATTCACGCGGAATATGCTTCGGAGGGGTGAATTTCCGGCATCTTCCCGGCATGTATTTATCGCTGTATGTATAAAAAGAGCTCTGAGGATAAATCTCGGTCAGACTCAAAGGATGGGGCCCGTCTTCATCCTCCAGGATGATCGATGAAAATTCAATTCCTTCCAGAAATTCCTCCGCGAGGGCCGCGGTGTCCCACTTGAACGCATTCTCCAGACTTTGCGACAGGGCACTCCGATCCTCAACGATCTCGACCCCGATGCTGGAACCCTCCCTGGTCGGCTTTGTCACAAAAGGAAAACCGAACCGGTCCACCAATTCCCTTTCAACTCTCTCCCTGTCCTCCCTCCATTGCTCCTCCCGCACCAGGACGCTTTCGGGGACCCCGAGTCCACCCGCCTTCAGTATCTTCTGCTGGAGATATTTGTCCATCCCGAGCGCCGAGGCCAGCACTCCCGGTCCTGTATAGGGTATCCCCAGCAGTTCCATAAGCCCTTGAATGCATCCGTCATCCCCGTATTTACCGTGGAGCGCGATGAACGCGAAATCGATCTCTCCTCTCAATGCCTCATAGGGGAGGGGCCGCGCTTCTCTTTCAAGTCTTTCCGAAATGTCAGTTGTAGTATTCTGGGAAACGAGCTGCCAGGGAAGAACCCAGAATCTGCCGCTGCCGTCCAGGAAAACGGGGATCGGCTCGTATGCCTCCCGGTCCATGTTGTCGAAGACATTTCTGCCGCTGTTAAGGGACACTTCTCTTTCCGAGGACATCCCCCCGAAAATTACCCCGACCCGTAGTTTACTCATATGTTTAATTCCAGTTGCCGGTTTTTTTATTCATGCCAGGGCTAATGACGCCCATCTTCTTGCCCTAATCTTCTCAACTTCTGTTTTTCTCCGCCTTTCGCCCCTCACCTTTCGTCCCTGGCCTTCTTCACAGATCCCAGATAAACGTCACTCCGCTGTTCGGAAATATCCATTCGTTCTCTTTCATGCGCAGGGTGATCGATTTTCCCCACTCCTTCACGATCTCAGGGTAAGGGTGCTTCCCAGAAAAGAAGCTGACATCTCTCACGTTTTTCAAACCGGCGCCTTCGTAATTAAAAGAAATCTCCAGACCCCGCGTGGGATATAAAATGAATACTGAAAAAATATTGCTGCTTTTGAATTTCCTTGTCACGATTTCGAGCTCTATTTTTACGAGCCGGTTCAGCTTTTTCTTCAGCGAGTCCCCGCCGCACCAAACCTCATAACCGCGCGACGTCTGATCTCCCCTGATAATAGGCACTGGATGCCCGTCAACGCGCACGCTGGCTATCCTGAAATCGCTCTCCTTGAAAGGTTCATCGCGCTGGCTCAAGAGCCACCTGTATTCACACCGCTCATCGTTGAAAAGGGCCGACAACTGATCATTGTTCATGGCGCAGCCTATAAGAAAAACGCTGTTCCTAAGTATCTTGGAATATTCTACCCGGGTCTTGATTTTGAAGGATTCAGCCGCGAGCGCAACCGACCGCATCTCCTCCTGTGAAAATTCGTTCACCTGGATATCGTATTTAAAATTGGACCTCAGCTCCAGCTGGCGGTTCTCTTTTCCGAACAGGGTCTCGAACATTTCATAGTAAATGGCATCCCCGAGTTCTTCATCGCGAGCTCTTGCCTGAAAACACTTGCGGATAATATTGTCAATGCGGGAAATGGATTTCTCTTCATCCGGAATAAAAATTCTTCTCAATCGCGGCTCCACTGCATTCGTTTTGCCTTTATCGAGAAACACCCTCGGTGCCCGTTTTCCGAGGGCGCAAAGGATTTCATAACTGATCGTTTTTGCTTTTGCGGCAATCTCGTTGGCGGAGATATACTTTTCTCCCTGCTGCCCCATCAGCACGACTTCACTGCCGACCTCGCACTCCGGTATATGCGATACATCCACCGTACACATGTCCATAGAAACACGCCCGACAATGGGAGCCCTCTTCCCGCATATCAGTGCTTCTCCCTGGTTTGAAAGGATAACGCCGTACCCGTCCCCGTATCCAACCGGTATAGTGGCGATCCGGGTCGGCTTCGATGTCACATAGGTCCTGTTATAGCCTATCCCGTATCCTTCCGGAAATTCCTTCACCAGGACGACTGTTGTCTTGAAACTCATGACAGGACGCAGGTCCGCCCCCGGCATCGCGCGGCCCGAAGGATAAATGCCGTACGACATGATCCCCGGCCGCACCATGTCGAAATTGAATTCCGGGAAATTCAATATGCCGCCGCTGTTTGACATGTGTTTTATCGGAATGGAAATCCGGTTCTCTTCGAGCTTTCGAAGAAGATTGCTGAACAGCTCCCACTGCATTTTGTTATAGGCATCATCCGCAACCTCGCTCGAAGAGAGATGGGTGAAGATTCCCTCGACGAGAATATTCGGCAGGGACAGAATTTCCCTGATCATATTCAACGCTTCAAAGTGGATCATGCCGCCCCGCCCCATTCCGGTGTCCACTTCGATATGGACGGGGACTCTGGCCCTCAGCTTTTCGAACTGTCTTTGCAGCTCCCGCGCAAACCCGATATCCGAAACAGAAGGAGTCAAATTGTATTTAATAATCTCCCTGATCTCCGTGAATGTAGGGGGGCTCAAGATCAGGATCGGAGCCTCAATCCCGCTGATACGCAATTGCACGCCTTCGTCGGCATTGGCGACGCCCAGGAAGGCGGCGCCGACCTTGACCGCCATATTGGAAATCTCGATCGCACCGTGACCGTATGCATCGGCTTTGACGACCTGCATGATTCTGACGCCCGGCCCAACCAGTCTCCTGATCTCGTTCCAGTTGTGGCGGTAATTATCCAGGTCGACTTCGACCCAGCTCCGGTATCCGTGTTCCTCTGCCGATCCCATTCTCAAATCCGGTTCATAACTTCAGGCTGATAGCACAAAACTAACGGCCAGAGACAAAGATTCATGAATTTGTTTCCTCTTTAGTCCTTAGCCCTGCGACCTTCGCCTTATCTTGAGGCGGCATCGGACATCGGGAAGCGTTTTCATATATATGGCCTTTCCTGAAACCAGGCGCTCTGAAGTTGTTTCCTGCGGCATCCGCAGCTTACTTCCCGGTCATTGTATACACGCCATCCCATCCCGCCCCCGGGGGGGATTCTTTTAACTCATTGCACCTTTCGATGTAATGCAGGGACGGTTGATCGTCCGGCCGTACCTCCAGCACTTTGCGGAAATCCGAAACAGCGGCATCCCATTGCTGCTGCCTGTATTTAGCGAGGCCTTCCTCGAAGATCTTCACCCACGCAAACTGTTCACCGGATCCGTCCTCCTCCGCCAGCAGTTCGTAAATCCTTACCGGAAATTTCTTGCCCTTTACGCGGACCGAGTCGAGTTCCCTGCAGATAAACGCGCCCTGAATTTTGTCGTGGGTGAACTCGCTGATCACTATGTTCGTTCCGTATTCCTTGTTGATCCCTTCCAATCTCGACCCCAGATTGACGCTGTCCCCCATGACTGTGTAATCGAAGCGCATCTCCGATCCCATATTCCCGACGACCATTTCACCGCTGTTGATGCCAATGCCGATGTTGAGGACGGGCTTGCCCTCCTCCGACCATTTCTTCTGGAATCCCCGTAATTCCTTCATCATGTCGAGACCGGTCCGGCATGCCCGCGCGGCGTGATCGATTTGCGACAGGGGCGCCCCGAACACGGCCATAATGGCGTCCCCCATGTATTTGTCAAGCAGGCCGTCATACTTGAAAACGACATTGGTCATGGCCGTGAGATATTCATTTAAAAGCTGAACCAGTTCCTCGGGCGAGAGCTTTTCCGAAATCGTCGTGAATCCCCTTATATCCGAGAAAAGGACCGTCAGATCCTTTTTCTCGCCTCCGAGCTTGAGCTTGGAGGGATCTTTCAACATTTCGTTGATGACCGAAGAGGTAAGATAATACTGGAACGCATTACGGATCTTCTTTCTTTCCCTTTCCTCGGTAATGTACTTATAAACTGTGACCCCCGTATAAACGACAATAATCGTCAGGGCGGGATAGACAAGATCAATCCAGAGGTTGTGATGGGAAAACACGTACACATTGCCGAACACGAAAGCCGTAAGCACGGCGAAGCTGAGGAAGAATCCCTGGAGTGCCCCCGTCCTCGGCAGCGCGACTCCGATAATCAGACCAAAGGAAATGATGGCCAGGATATCGAGCAATCCTGTCCAGCCGGGGCGGCGGATGAAATCACTGTGAATAATATTATCGATGACATTGGCATGAACTTCGACTCCGGGATAGACCGCGCTGTACGGTGTCGTCCTCAGATCGTAAATGCCGGTTGCGGTGGCGCCTACAAGGACGATCTTGTCCCGGATCAGTTCCGGGTCCAGCCGGCCGTGAATAATATCCGAAATGGAATAGTGCGGGAAAGTCTTTGCCGGCCCAAGATAGTTGATCAGCATTCTCCCTGATTCGTCCGTCGGAATATCGATGTCACCCATCCTGATACCCTCGACTCCCGTATCTCCCAGATTCAACGCCAGCATCGGCCAGTCCATATACTGAAGCAGAACGGAGAGGGCCAGCGAGGGATAAAAATCATCCTGAAACCGGATGACCAGAGGGGCCCACCTCAGCACGCCGTCGCTGTCCGGAAATGCATTGAAATACCCGCAATTCTGGGCTGCATCCGTTATTTCTTTTATATTGGGAACGACTGCATGGGCTTCGATCATCGCCGATGTATCCGGGCTGCTCCTGAATTGGATGATCTGATATTTGGAGCTGAAAATTCTTTCAGCATTCTCCCTGATGACCGCCTCACTGAGGTGGGCGACATCTTTCCTGCTTGTGTGGAAAAAATATCCGAGAGTCACATTGCCGGCCCGTTTGATGGACTTCGTAAGATCCGCGTCAGTATCGGCTTTCGCCCTTTTTCCCCTAATAATGCCGGATAGTCTCGGATCTTTGATCCCGAGCTGTTCGATCTGCCTGGAAATATCGGTCAAATCCCTCATGCCTGCATTATCATCAGGCTCCGCGAAGACGATATCAAAGCCGATCGCCTTGGCTTCATATGCTTTCAGGGCGTCCACAAGACGGGCTATCGTCGATCTCGACCAGGGCCATCGCCCGAGTTCGCCAAGGCTCTTTTCATCGATTGCGGCAATAACCGTCTCCCCTCCAGAGGGCCGTTCTCCGCGGGAAACCATCCTTAGATCCAGCGCTTTCAGTTCCATGAACCTCAGGAAAGAAAGATTGAAAAAATACAGGACAATTACGGCGATAATAAGAACGATGCTGATCTTCAGGGGAGATATCGAAAAGACCGTCCGTAAGCGCAAATCCATGAAACTCCTCCTTAGAACTCGGCATAGTATTCAAAGCTGTTTTGAAAGTCAAGGCAAAGGATCGCCCGTATAAGCCTGATTGTCCTGATATAACTTGACAAAGAGTCCTTTTGTGACTATAAATTTTCGACGTTTCAATAGCCGCCGTAGCTCAGCCGGTAGAGCAAGCGATTCGTAATCGCTAGGTCAGGAGTTCGAATCTCCTCGGCGGCTCCATCCTATTTCTGACCGCCGGGCGCTCAAGGCCTTTTCCACACCATCTGCCTCCGGCAAGCCGAGAGTACGATCGGCCGCTATAATTCCTCAGGAGTGAAAGCCACTACATCCTCAACCCCGGCGGCGTCCGAAAGAATCATGACCAGCCTGTCCACACCGAGCGCGGCGCCCGCTGATTCCGGCATATGGCAGAGACACTCCAGGAATTTTTCCGCATCCGGGTAGACGGTTTTTCCCCTGGAGAGCCTCTCGCGCTGCTCTTTTGAAAAGCGCGCCCGTTGCTCCACGGCGTCAGTGAGCTCCGAGAAGGCATTCACCAGCTCGATTCCGCTTATATACAGCTCAAACCGCTCCGCGAACGAGGGGTTTCTCTCACCGACCCTGGCCAGCGCTCCCAGAGAAACAGGATAATCATACAGAAAGACGGGCTTCCTCCGGGAAAGCCGCGGCTCTATCTCAAAGGCCATTATCTCGTCGAATGCACCCATCGCCAGGGCCCGCTCCAAAGACATTGATGCAAACCGTGAAAAGACATCCTCCACTCGAATTCTTTCCCATGGCTTCTCCAGGTCTATGCAAACGCCCTGATAGCTGATGCTGTTTTCTCCTGTTAGTCCCCGTAGCACTGACAGGATCAGGTCTTCACATTCCTCCATCAGTCCTATATAATCGACCCCGCTCCTGTACCATTCAAGAAGCGTGAATTCCGGTAGATGTCGGCTCCCCCGCTCGGACATCCGAAAGCACCTGCATATCTGAAATATTTTCGGGTAGCCGGCCGCCAGAACCCTCTTCATGCAGAGTTCCGGAGAGGTGTGCAGAAACCATTCCCCGGAGGCGAAGGCATCGATATGGGCCTCCGGAGCGGGAGAGGGAATCCGGCACGGCGTCTCGATCTCCAGATAGCCCCGTCCGATAAAAAAATCCCGAATCATTTGAATGATCCGGGCGCGCCTCCAGAGATTATCTTTACGTCCGGCTAATCTCAACCTTTCATCCATCTGGTTTTCCTGAAAAAGGCTCCAGGCATCCGGTTTCGGTAATTCCTGAAGCCTGGGACCTGATGCCTGACGCCCTTTATTATCCCTTCACTCTCGTCAGGTATTCCCCGGTCCGCGTATCCACCCTGATCTTCTCCCCTTCCTCAATAAACGGCGGGACCTGTAGTTTATAGCCCGTCTCCAGAACAACCCACTTATAATTGCCTGATACGGAATCACCCTTCGCCCAGGGTGCCGCCTGAGTAACCGTCAAGTCCACGGAATTGGGAAGGGTTACTCCGATGGGCCTGTCCTCGAATAAAAGAATCTCGACCTCGAGATTGTCAATAAGGAAATTCCTGGAGTCCCCCACCTGCTCTGCCGTGAGATAAATCTGTTCATAGGTCTCGTTATCCATGAAACAGTAGCGGTCTTCCTCCTTATACAAAAATTGCATCGCCTTCTGTATGAGATCGGCAGGCTCAAACGTATCAACTTCCCGGAAGGTGCGTTCGAACTGGGCCCCGCTTATCATATTCCGCAGTTTACACCGGTAGAGAGACTGGCCCTTGCCCGGCTTCACAAAATTGAATTCTGTAACAACGTAAGGTTCTCCATCGATCTTGATCCGCAGACCTTTCCTCAAATCACTGGCAGTATACATAGAGGTTTCTCCTATTCAATTACGAATGTAAGTCCGTCCGGAGCGGAATGGGAGCTGCGCCGAATTTTAAACAACCTGCTGACGTCCATTTCCGGCTGACTGCAGATTTTTTACACAGGTAACTGCAATCGTTTGAATCGCTTAAGAAAGGCCGGCTGATAAGCGTCCTTTACCATAAAATAATAAAACTTCAAGCAAGAAATAACGGCGGCAAAAGACAGTCCGGAGAAAAGCCTGCTTTTATTTTTCTTGACAAAACCGGGGAACCTGTGTTTTAAATACTGCAACTTAAAAAAAGGTTTTTTTTCATGGGCAGAAGCAGAATGCAGACTGTTTTAAACGGGTGGTTTAGCTATTATTATTTTTTTGCATCCGTCTGCCCATCGGCCGGGAGGACTTAAAGAGGTTTAATTAACTTCAAAAGCCATGGGTAGATCGAACGCTAACCATGGCTTTTTTGTTTTTACAGGGCCATGGTGACGCAGACCTCATCATGGCCCTGTTTTTTTTCGGAGGTCGACAAAATGGTCATTGTTATGAAAAAGAACGCATCTCAGGCACAAATAGAGCATGTCATGGACTGGATCGAATCCGTAGGTTACCGCCCACATCCCTCCTTCGGAGTGGAACGGACGATTATCGGTGTGATGGGGGATGATCGCGGCAAGGAACAATTAAAGTCAGCTGCCTATCTTCCCGGCGTTGAAAATATTGTGCCCATATTGAAGCCCTACAAGCTGGCAAGCCGGGAAATAAAGGACGGCCGGACCATCGTTCAGACAGGGGACTTGCAGATCGGAGGAGGTCGGTTTGTCATAATGGCGGGCCCATGCTCCATTGAAAGCGAAGAACAACTGATGGAAAGCGCCTATATCGTGAAAAAGGGGGGAGCCGATATCCTCAGGGGAGGGGCTTTCAAGCCGAGAACATCCCCATACAGCTTCCAGGGATTGGAAGAAGAAGGCCTGAAGCTCCTGAGGAAAGCCGGAGAAAGGTCCGGCATGCCGGTGGTGACCGAAGTCATGAATACGACCGATGTGGACCTGGTAGAGGAATACACGGACATCCTGCAGATCGGCGCAAGAAATATTCAGAATTTTGCTCTCCTCAAGAAAGTCGGCCAGGCATGCAAGCCGGTTGTTTTGAAGCGGGGGATGATGACCACCATCGAAGAACTCCTCCTTTCGGCGGAATACATCCTCTCGTCGGGAAATCAGAACGTGATCCTCTGCGAGAGGGGGATCCGCACCTTTGAGACGATGACGCGCAACACCCTCGATATAAGTTCGGTGCCGGTCCTGAAGGAGTTGACGCACCTGCCGGTCATTGTCGATCCCAGCCATGCGGCCGGACACTGGAAGTATGTCCTGCCCCTGGCAAGGGCCGCCGTTGCCGTGGGGGCCGACGGACTGATGATTGAAGTCCATCCAGAACCTGAAAAGGCATTTTCCGACGGCGCCCAGTCCCTCAAGCCGGAGAAATTTTACCGGTTGGTGGAGGAGGTCCGAATGCTTGAGAACTTGATGAAAAAAGAAATACAGGTGGCGTCATGAAAAAAATCAAGGTCAATCTCGATAGGAAAAAGACTCTGACATACGAAATATGTATAGGACGCGATATCCTGGACCGCGTGGGCCCGATTATGACGAAAAACAACTGGGCATCCAGGTACATCATCATTACAGACTCCAACGTTGCCGACCTTTACGGCGGGCGCGTGCTCTCGTCGCTCAGGGAGATCGGGATCGGGGCGGAGATGATCTCTTTCGCCGCCGGGGAGACTTCCAAGAATTTCGAGAACATGCTCAATATCGTCGAGGGGCTTATAGCAATGGGCGCCGACAGGAAATGCGGACTGATCGCCCTCGGCGGCGGCGTTGTGGGAGACATCGCTGGTTTCATCGCTTCCATCTTCATGCGATCCGTCCCCTACGTGCAGATCCCGACCACTCTCCTGGCCATGGTGGACAGCAGTATCGGCGGCAAGACGGGAATCGACCTGCGGGCGGGGAAAAACATCCTCGGAAGTTTCTACCAACCGAAAGGGGTGTTCATCGACCTGGACTTCATAAATACCCTCCCCGCGCGGGAGTTTAATAACGGAATGGCAGAGGTCATCAAGTACGGCATCATCGACGATGAGGAACTCTTTCGTCAGTTGGAAGAAGAGATTTCGGCGCTCCAGGACAGAGAGCCCGGCTTTCTGGAGCGGATCATATCCATATCGTGCCGGATAAAAAAGGGCATAATCGAAATCGACGAAACAGAGAAAGGCCTCCGGCGCATTCTTAATTTCGGCCATACGATCGGACATGCCGTGGAGGCGGAATCGGGTTTCGCCATCGCGCACGGAGAGGCAGTTTCCATAGGCATGGCGGTATCGGCCCGCATTTCCGAAAAAATGAAATATCTTAGTCCCGAAGACCGGGCGAGAATCGAATCCCTTATCGCCTCCGCGGGCCTCCCGTGCCGGATACCCGATTCGATCACGACCGAAGGGATTCTCTCCCGGATCCGGGTGGATAAAAAGAAAGAAGGAGACAATCTTCATTTCGTGCTGATCAAAAAAATAGGAATGCCCTTCATCAACGGCAGCGTATCCGAACCGGCGCTTCGTGATGTTATTGAGGAGTTGAGAAAATGAAAGAGAAATCCCTGGATTCCCTCAGAGATGACCTGCGGAGAAAGGACGAGCGGATAGTTCGGCTGCTGAGCGAACGGGCCGGCATTTCAATTGAGATCGGGAAACTCAAAAACGCCCGGAATCTGGAGGTATACGATCCCGCTCAGGAAAGCAGGATTTATGAATCGCTTGCCGGAATGAACACGGAACCGCTTCCGCGTGAGGCGGTGAAGAATATATTCAGGGAAATACTCTCCGCGTCGCGTGCGCTTCAAGCACCCGTTATCGTGGCCTGTCTCGGCCCGGAGGCATCGTTCACCGATCTTGCCGCCCGCATCCATTTCGGGGAGAGTGCCCGCTATATGCAGCAAGCCACCATTGCCGATGTTTTTGAAGAAGTGGAGAGGGGAAGAGCCGCATGGGGTGTAGTACCTCTGGAAAACTCCTCGGAGGGCTCCGTAAAGCCCACCCTGGACCGCCTGATCTCGACCCCGCTCGGCATCCGGGCGGAAATTTTCACACGGATAAGCCACTCTCTCATGTCCAAAACAGAAGCAGTGGAACAGATCAGGAGAATATATTCTCATCCCCAGGCACTGGCGCAGTGCCGCAATTGGCTTAGAAAAAATACGCCCGGTTGTGAACTGCTCGAGACGGGAAGCACCGCAGCAGCGGTACGCAGAGTGCTCGAAGACCCGCAGGGGGCCGCTATCGGGAGTTCGGCGGCGGCGTCCCTCTACGGATTGAATCTGCTAGAGGAGAGAATCGAGGATCAGCCCTCGAATACGACGAGATTCGTCGTGATCGGAAGAGGAGTAAGCGAAATGACGGGCAGGGACAAGACATCGGTCCTTTTTGGAACGCCGCACACCCCCGGTGCCCTGTACCGCGCACTGGAGCCTTTTGCCCGGGAAGGGATCAACCTGATGAGGATCGAGTCATACCCCGCGAGAGACAGGATCTGGGAATATCTTTTCTTCGTGGATTTGGAGGGTCATACTGAAAATGACACAACGGCACGCTGCCTCGCCTCCTTGAGAAGAAACACGGTCTTTCTCAAGGTCCTCGGGTCATATCCTGCGGGAGGTCCGCCCGTATGATCTGCATTCCCATTATGGCCGGGACTGAAAAAGAAGCCCTCGCATTGATGGAAAAATGCTCCCGTATCGCCGACATTCTCGAACTGAGATGGGACCAAATCGAAAACGCAGACCTGAAAAATCTGATGAAAGCGAGAAAGTGCAGGGTGATTGTGACACATCGGAAAAGAGAGGAAGGCGGCTCTTTTCCGGGCAGTGAAAAGGAGAGAGTGGATATTCTGAAGGAAGCCGTCGCGCTGGGCGCCGACCTGGTCGATATCGAGCTGAGCACTGCAGAGCCGCTGATTGCGGAATTGCGGGACAAGATCAGGGCGGCCGGAGGGCGTACTCAATTGATCGTCTCTTATCACAACTTCAGGGAAACACCTTCGGAGGCGGACTTGAGAGCGAAGGCGGACGCATGCATCCGGGCCGGGGCCGATATTATCAAAATCGCGGTCCGCGCGGTCAGGCCGCAGGACAATCTTCGCGTGCTCGGCCTCATCCCATACGGCCTGGCGAGAAAACGCGGCGTGATCGCCTTCTGCATGGGAGAGATGGGCCGGATCAGCAGGATCGCGGCGCCGCTGTTCGGCTCCTTTCTCAGTTACGCGTCAATGCAAAAAGGGGCTGAATCGGCTCCAGGCCAGCTCACGGCGGAAGAAATGAGACGGGTTCTGAGGATATTGCAACGCTGAAATAATCAGGTAGAAAAGACGGCAGGCCCATGAAGGAAAACAAACCGTGCATATTCGCCTTATTTGGAAACCCGGTGGAGCACAGCCTTTCGCCGCTCATGCACAACGCGGCTTACAGGGAAATGGGGCTGGACGCCATCTATGTCCCGTTCTGCGTGGAAAATCTGCCGGATGCAGTGAAGGCCGTCAGGACGCTTGGTATCCGGGGCGTCAGCGTAACTCTTCCATTCAAGACCGCCGTCATGCAGTATCTTGATGCTGTGGATGAAACCGCGAAAGCGGTCGGAGCGGTCAATACCATTCTGAATGAAAGCGGGACTCTGACGGGCTTTAATACGGACTGGGCGGGACTCACCCATGCTCTCGCCGAGCATCTAGAAATCAAGGGAAAGACGTTCGCGGTCATCGGGGCCGGCGGCGCCGCCCGGGCGGCCGTATTCGCCGTCCGGCGGGGCGGAGGCACGCCTCTCATATACAATCGCACGGAGCACAAGGGACGGGAACTCGCCGGGCTTTTCGGTTGTCGATCCTATCCCCTTTCCAGTATCGCCGATGCCGAGGCGGACTGTCTTATCCACGCAACACCTGTGGGGATGTTTCCCGATACCACCGGGACGCCGGTGCCTGTAGAAGTCCTCAGCCGTTTCCGGTGGGTTATGGATATGATTTACAACCCCCTGAAAACGAAGTTCCTGAAAGATGCTGAAAAGGCCGGCTGTAAAGTGATCTCCGGTTGCGCGATGTTTGTCCATCAGGGAGCCGAGCAGATAAGGATATGGACGGCAATGGAGCCTCCCCGGGCATTGATGGCGGAGGTCGTAGTAAAAAAACTGAATTGGAGCCCTCCTGGAATTGATCCCGGAAAATCTCCGATCATAGGGAAAGATTAAGGAATGAATACTGTCGAAATCAAGACTGTCAAGGGACTGGATGCGGTCGTCGAAGTTCCGGGGTCCAAAAGCTATACGCAAAGGGCACTCGCGATTGCTTCCCTCGCGAAAGGAGAATCCCGCTTACGCAATGTTCTCCTGTCCCGCGATACGGCATACCTGGCCGACGCCCTCAGGGCGCTGGGGGCCCGCATCGAGATCGCCGGAAAGGATATCTATATCACAGGCACGGGGGGAAAAATCGCCAATCCCGGCAGGACTCTTTACCTGGGAAATAACGGCACGGCCATCCGTTTTCTTTCCAGCCTCGTTTCGCTTGGAAAGGGGGAGTTCGTGCTCAGTGGAGACCGACGGCTCTGTGAGAGGCCGGTCGGCCCGCTGCTCGATGCACTCAAGATGCTGGGGGTCGACGCCAGAGCGGAAAAGGGCGACGGTTGTCCGCCCGTGGTCGTCGCGGCCCGCGGAATACGGGGCGGGCCGGTCATCCTGACCGACATCGAGAGCAGTCAATTCATCTCCTCCCTTCTGATCTCGGCCCCATATGCCGAAAATGAAGTAGAAATCGCTCTCAGGGGAAAGGCCGTGTCTCTTCCGTACATAGAGATGACCCTTGATGTAATGGCCGCCTTCGGAGCGGAAGTGACCCGCAGCAGCCCCGCCTCTTTTATCGTCCATAATCGGAGGCAATACACGGGACGGGACTACATCATTGAAGGAGATATCTCCAGCGCCTCCTATTTTTTCCTTGCCGCGGCGCTGTGTCGTGGTAGGGTTAGAGTTTTGAACGTAAATCCCTATACGAGGCAGGGGGATATTGGCGTGCTCCGGATAATGGAGAGATTCGGATGTTCCGTTGTTGCCGCAGACAGCTGGATCGAGGTTTCAGGCGGAGAAATAAAAGACGGTGAAGTCGTTCTCGATATGCGGGACATGCCCGATATGGTCCCCACCCTTTCTGTGCTGGCCTCTTTCAGAAAGGGGAAGACTGTGATACGGGGCGCGGCCCACCTGCGCCACAAAGAAAGCAACCGAATCGAGACCGTTGCCCGCGAGCTGAGAAGGATCGGCGCGCACGCTGAGGAAACCCCGGATGGATTGGTCATAAGCGGCGGAAGCCTCCGTGGTTGTGAGATAGAAACCTACGATGACCACAGGATTGCCATGAGCTTTGCGATCGCCGGACTCGCCGTTGCGGGAATCCGCATCAGGGACGGGCAGTGTGTGAACAAATCCTTTCCGGGCTTCTGGGATGAACTGGAGAAACTCTATTAATGGATGGGCGATTCGGGGACATGAGCATCATTCTCATAGGATACCGCTGCACAGGGAAGACATCTGTGGGCCGGATAATATCACAGAGGCTTAGCCTGCCTTTCTATGATACGGACGAGCTGATTTCCAAGAAAACAGGCAGAACAGTAAGAGAGATCGTGGAAGAGAAAGGGTGGGGTTTTTTCAGGGGGATGGAAAAGGAAATCATCCGGAGTCTCACGTCCGCCCGGGGCGTTATTGCTCCCGGGGGCGGCGCGGTAATGGACGAAGAAAATGCAGGGCGGATGAAAGCGAGCGGGCTGATCATCTGGTTGAAGGCGGAGCCCGCAGCAATTCTGGAGAGACTGAAAAAAGACGAGACGACATCCCGCCAGAGGCCGCCGCTCTCCGAAGACCTTGATGCAGAGGAGGAAATCCTGGAAGTGCTCAGAGAGCGGAATCCGGTATATGAACGATTGGCCGATATCATCGTCGATACCACGCGGCTGAGCATGGAAGACGCAGCTGCCCGGATTTGCAGTGTGATAAGTGCAATGGAGGCAGTCAAGTCGAGGGAGATTCACATGAAAGGTCCTCATGAATGCGAATCTTGAAACCATAACCGTAAACTCTTGAATGGGAGCTGTCATGTCAGGCAACACCATAGGCCGTATATTCAGGGTCACCACCTGGGGTGAATCGCACGGCCCCGCTATCGGCGCTGTCATTGACGGGTGCCCTCCGGGGATCCGCCTTTCAGAACCGGATATACAGAAAGAGCTTGAGAGGAGGAAGCCGGGACGTATTACGTCGGCATCCGCGAGGAAGGAAAGCGACCGGGTGGATATTGCGTCCGGCGTTTTCGAAGGAAAGACCACGGGGACACCGATTTCTCTGATCATTCGTAATGTGGACGCCGACAGCCCGGCCTACGAAGACCTCCGGGAGATATTCCGGCCGGGACACGGGGACTACACATATTTCAAGAAATACGGCATCCGTGATCACCGGGGCGGCGGACGGGCTTCCGGCCGCGAGACGGCGGCCCGCGTTGCGGCGGGCGCCGTCGCAAAAAAGATCATCGCCGCAGAAGGAATCGAAGTCATCGCGTTTACGAAAGAACTGGGCGGAATCACGGCACGCGAGTTCGAGCCGGCCCGGGCGGCCGATAACAGCCTTTTGTGTCCCGATCCCGATGCATCGAAAGAAATGGAAATCAGGCTCGAAGAGGCGGCTAAAGCGGGGGATTCACTCGGAGGCGTTGTTGAAATCGTAGTCAGAGGCTGCCCGCCCGGGCTTGGGGAGCCTGTCTTCGGCAAAATGGACGCTGATCTTGCCGGAGCACTTATGAGCATCGGAACTGTAAAGGGCATTGAAATCGGAGCGGGATTCTCGGCGGCGCGAATGACCGGCTCCGAGAACAACGACATCCAGACGCCTGGAGGCTTCCTGACAAACCATGCGGGAGGAATCCTGGCGGGTATTACAACCGGCGAGGAGATCATAATCAGGGTGGCCTGCAAGCCGATCCCTTCGATTTCGAGGATTCAGGAAACCACGGACATTCACGGCAGACTGGTGAAAATATCCATAAAAGGCAGGCATGATGTCTGCGTGATCCCGCGGATTATCCCTGTCTGCGAGGCCATGGTCAGCATCGTTTTGGCGGATCATATCCTCAGGAACAAAGCTCTCGGGAGATAAAGGAATAATTCTGATTTCTCCAGATTCAAGGAAAGTAAATGAAAAAAACACGTATCGGCATCATTGGAGGGACCGGCGGCATCGGTAAATGGTTCGCCCGTTTTTTTGAAAAAGAGGGATACACGGTCCATGTATCCGGCAGAAATACGGGCATGACGATGCCCGAGATGGCAAAGACCTGTCCGGTTGTCATCATCTCCGTTCCCATCAGTGCCACCTGCGGCATCATTGAAAAAGTCGGGCCGCTTTTGGACGAGAAATCCCTTCTCATGGACCTGACATCCGTGAAAACGGAGCCGGTCAGATCCATGCTCCTTTTTTCCAAAGCCGAAGTGGTCGGTATGCATCCCCTTTTCGGTCCCGATATCGATTCACTGTCTGGACAGAATGTGATCCTCTGTCCCGCCCGCACGGGCAAATGGCTGCCCTGGATCACCGGCATCCTGGAAAGAAACCTTGCTGCGGTCACGATAACGACTCCGGAAAAGCACGACGCGATGATGGCCGTGGTTCAAGGTTTGAACCACTTGAACACAATTCTGATGGGGCTCACTCTTCGGAATGCCGGCGTAAATCCTTCGGAGCTGGAACGGTTTTCGACACCCCTGTTCAGAATGAAATCCGCCGCTGTCGAGAAAATTTTCGCGCGCAATCCCCGGCTCTATGCCGAAATTCTGACATCCAACCCGAATATCCATAAAGTCCTTGATCTTTACGAGGAAAACCTGTCAAGATTAAAAAGCCTGATCGGGAAAAATGATGCGGAAGGCGTGGCCGGCGTGATTACGGGCGAAGGGGGATGAACGAAGGAGCTGTTGGAAAATAAGCTACAGAATTCAGCGGAATACAAAAAATATGGTGATGCCCTGCCTAACAGGAAAGTGATGTCTTATGCCCGATGCCCGACGCCTGTTTCGCTTTACTCCTCCCATAATTATCACCTGAACGATCTGGATTCGCTCGGATGGGAACTGACAGTCTGCAACTCCCTCCATCCCGAAAAGAGTCCCTGCCGGAGCGTCCTGAAGAGAAGCCGTTCATACGGCGCGGCGCTGTTTGATTTTCTGAGCCGGCATATGCCGATGGAACGGATCAGGAGCATCGTGGAAATCGGCGGAGGCTACGGATTCCTCATGCAAGATTTCCTGAAGCGATTGGACGGGCCGAAAGTCCTGATGGTGGATATCTCCCCTTACCTGCTGGAGAAGCAAAAGGAAACCCTGAAGGGATACCCTGTTCAATTCAGGCGGGAGGACTTTCTCGAAACGGATCCGGCAATCATGCGCGATATGGACCTGGCTGTGCTCAATGAGAGCCTGGGCGACTTCCCGGTCGTCCTCAATATGGGGCGGGACGCTTTCAATACCCATCACGATGGAGCGGACGCCTGTCTTGAAGAAGTCTGGGGCCTTTTCGAGAAATACGCCTTGGACATGCCGGCAGCGGAACTGTTCCATTTCAATATCGGCGCGATCCGGGCGGTTGAAAAGCTCTGCGCATCGGGTGTCGGATATATCTTCCTGTGCGAGCACAGTTGCGAATCCGAGGTCCCCGGCCAGCTGAAGCCGTTTGTGCGCCTTGCGGCAGCCGGGATCCCGGAAAAGATATCTCTCAGAGGCCACGATGAATATACAATCAAATTTTCTTATCTGCAGAAAGTCGCCCGTTTTTTCAATTATACATCCGTGCGCGGCCCTCTGGCCGATTTCCTTGAGTTTGATTTCACGCCCGGTTTGCGGTTCATTCTGGCCTCGCATGCCGTCGCGAAAGACGAATACGAGATCATCCGCCATTTCATCGGGGACCTTTACAAATATGAATATCTTATCCTGATGAAAAGCGATACGGGGCAGCCCCCAGCGGACTGAAATGATGGAAAACCCCTCCGCCATAGAATGCAGGCGATGCGGCAAATGCTGCCTTGCCAACCTGATCGCCTATGTCACCGATGAGGATATCGGGAGGTGGAATCGGGAGGGACGCCGGGATATCATTCTCATCCTGGAAATCGAAAAGGGCGTCTGGGCGGGGGACCGGCTCGTGTCCTCCCGGGACGGAAAGAATCTGCGAGGCTGTCCTTTCTTTTCCTGCACGGGACAGGCCTTCTCGTGTTCGATTTACGAAACACGGCCGGAGGTCTGCCGGAACTACATCCCCGGCTCTTCGGAACTATGTCCGCAATTCGCTAAATCAAGATCGTGAACAGATCGCCGGCTTATTTCTAAAACAGGTTCGTCCTTGGCCTTTCGACCGCGGCAAAGCTGCCGGATAAGTGTTTTTTCAACAGCCCTTCTAACAAAGCCCGCCCTTGAGTTTGCGGATCGTCTTCTTTAACTCCTGCGCCATGAGATCCAGATTCGCGCCCTTGTGGAATATAGCGGTCAGATAATTATTGAGGGCCGTTCGGCTTCCGGCCGCCCTCTCATAAACATCGCACAATTTCCAGAATACATGATAATCAGCTTCGTGTTCCATTTTCCTGCCTCTAAAATCGAGTCTGAAATTAAACTGTAAACAAACGAGCCTTCCGGAAATTCATCCTTTTCTCGCTGTAACTGAGCATAGGCCGTCATGAAACAGGTGCAACGAATGTACCAAACTTCACGGCCGGTAAATACCTAAAAAATCATGCCTATAAAACACTGTGCTTTTTCCTTCGGCTGGATAAAGTGTAGGACCGGACATGCAGTCGTTCCGTAATACCGCAACAGGCCCTATCATCTCCGATGCTTCCCGGTGCAGGAAAATTCATTCACGCACCTCAAAAACCGATACGAAAATAACAGCCCGATTTTCGTTGACGTGGTATGCAGCCTTCGGGTTAATGGAAAGGGGACCGGAGAAACTTGATATTGATTGCAGTATCTTTTATTGAAGATAAAAATCGAGAAATTTTCCTTTGACTTCGATTCCGATTTAAGGTACATAGCCTGCGCTTTTATATATGGACTGACATAAACCGACTTCTTCAGTTTTCATCCGTTTTTTTACGCGGACGGAAGCGGCGTATTGTAATGGACAGAGCGCCCATTGCAAAAATGACAGGAAGAGCGCATCCTGTACAGGCGTTCATGTAAGACCACATGAACCGGCGAAACATCCATCCAGTCTTTCACTTCACGGAGGATCGATACCCTTTTTGTATCTGTCCTTTTTTCCGCCCGTACTTTTTCGTTCCCGGAAATTATCCGTACGGAAAGTGCGGATCCGGGCCAATACATCTTCGCTGAAAACTCCAGGCAACTGAATCCCCTTCGGATTCTGAATCCAGGTGTCGCGAAACGACCTTGTCTGTAATGACAAGATTTGTCGGTTCATGTTTGTTGAAAGATGCTGTCTTGGCTGTTCAAAATTACAGGCTAAAGGCAAGGGCGAAAGGAGTCTCTCGGCCCTTTGTCCTGCGCGAAAGTGAGCTGCTTATTAACCTCCCGGAAGGGGATCGGCCTCCCCTCCGGGGCATGGTCTTCCTCTGCCGGAAAAAAAGAAAGGAGAAAGACCATGTACTCGGAACCAAAATCACACACTAACCCGGATCAGCTTGCCCCTATAAAAGGAAGAACAAGCCCGAACGCCGCAACCTCTTCGAGCAGAGTCAGCGGTTTTTCGGCGAGAATCTCCTTAAATTCCTGGAGGCAAAAGGATGAAAAGACGCCCGGGCCGGAAAAAGTACTTTTGCCCCAAACGGAAGGGAATTCCCGGAAGAAGGGTCTATCCGGCTGTTCAGCAGTATCTTACATGCTGAGTATCGCGTTTAAGAAGACGATGAAGAGTTAACACCATCTGTAAAAATCCATCCGGCGAGGCCGGGCAGTCCAGTTGACATGGCACGGACCCGGCCGGGGAGATATCTCCCTTTCCGGGTTTTTGTGCCCGGAAAGGAGATATCGTCATGCGCCAAGACCTTGATAATGTCAGTAACGCTCGGAAATACCCGGGCCGATTCTGCCGCGTATGCGGCCGAATACTCGAACAGGTCAGTTCTGTCTGCTCCTGCGGAGACTTTGAAGAAAATACTTCAACCGGCGTTTACAATGGAAGAAGGGAAATTGCCAGGATTCCATCCGATGGCCTTCTGAAAGAATACATCATCACTCAGAACCCCGTCGACGGAGCACTGAATTGCAATTGTCCGGAATTCGAAGAGCAGAGTGATCTTCAGCCCGGTCTGCCCTTCGGAAGCTGCAGCCACATGCTTTACCTGAAAAGGCATCTTCTGAGGCAGGCTGTCGAGCGGTTCAACTCCTGGAAAGACAAGCACGGGGGAATCATCGGGCCCTCACTGAAACAGGCAGTCCTGATGAAACCCCTGGGAGTGCGCGTTCATGAGCGGTTAAGTACAAACCAGGCACACTTTCTCCTGGCCGACGCGCTGGCCAGGCTGGGTGTCTCCATCCACGAATATGAAGCCATTATGAGACGGCACGGAACGGTTTCCGTCATCCCGAGAACCGTCTTCGGAGTGGAGTTGGAGTGTTTTTACAATTCCAGCAACGGAGGACAGGTGACCCTGATGGAGCGGGTCCGCGATGAGGGGATAGAGATGGAAAGGCAGTTCTATAATCACCATCTCTCCAGAGCATGGAAGCTCACAACTGATGCGAGCGTGCATGACCACCCGAATCCGGATTACTGCCCGCAGGAAATCGTCAGCCCTCCCCTCTACGGTGAGGAGGGATTCAAACAAATCGAGACAGTACTGCGGCTGCTGAAAGAAATAGGAGGGGGGGTCAATGAGACCTGCGGTTATCATATCCACATCAATGCCGGCGGTATTCCCGATGAGGCGCTGGTGCGGCTTATGCAAGTCTGGTACATCATCGAGAGGAGATTTATATGGGGGCTGATTTCCCCTTCACGCCGCGAGGCCCCCTACAGGGACAGGTACGGACATGTCAGTACGGGGGGCGCATTTTGCAGAGAAATCCGCGCGGATATTGTGCGCAGGTGCATTTCGAATGGACCGCGCAGTCTCCCCGATTACGACAGATATCACAGTCTCAATTACGCAGCATTGCGCCGGTACGGAACGGTGGAAATACGCTCCGCCGCCGGGACCGCCCAATACGAGAAAGTAAAAAACTGGGCGATCTGCATGCTGAAACTCACGGATTCCGTATGGCATCGGGGCAGAAAGCCGGAAGATTTTGTAAGATGCCGGACAATCGAAGAATTTCTTGACGCGATCGGTATGCCGGAAGGAATGTCGATACAGCCGGTCATGAATGCCCGTAATTGGGCCATCCACAGGTACCGCGGGCAATGGCACTGGCATAAGAACCGGATCGCGCTGCAGGCATTTCAACGAAGCGGAGCCGAGCTCCTGATGCCCTTCGTTGAAAATGAATTACGGACCGATGCCCTCCGAAATTACACCCGCAGGCCGAACCGGCCCCTGACTGCATTTGATCCGCAGCGGGCCGGTCATACCGTGCATAACCTGTGTTCCCGGCCCGTGCGCGGGATGCAGGACGAGGAGACGATCCTTTCGGGCCTGAGTGCAAACCGCTGGCGCATAGCCTCTGCCGGTCAGGGAGTGTATCATACGGTATCCTACGATCCGGCGCAGGACACGGTGGACTGCACGTGCGGCGCGTACAGGCGAAACGGAAGACGCTTCTGCTCCCACGCAGGCTCGATTGCACGCTATCTCTGGCATCTCAGACGGGCGATCGAAGAGAGATTCCGGGATTGAGCCTGAGTCCCGATAAATGAGTAACTGGCACCACTCCCTGTGGTGTTCAGGATTTATTTGAAAAGGCATCGCGGTTGGGGACCCCCGACCCGATGCCTTTTTCTTTCTTTGAAAAATATTTGACTCATATGTACAAACCTAATATGTAACGAAAACACGAGAGAGGAAAAGCAGCGAAGCTGAAGTTTAAATATCTTGAACAGGAAAGCTATGCATCACAACCCTTCTTCCGTTACAAGATATCGCCCGCATGCCCTTCCCCTGGCCCTTGTCTTCCTGCTCTCTTCAATCCTGCTGAATGCCTGCTCCACGCTTCCGAAAGCAAAGGGGCCCCGCAAGGAGGTCCGGAAAATGCTTGTTACCGCATACGATGCCGGACAGAAATCGACCGGCTGGAAATATAAATACGGATGTCTCCTTCTTCCGCCGGTCTACGCTTACGGCCCCAATGAAGGTAAAAGAAAGCAGGTGGGTGTAACCTCGGACGGCACAAAAGCCAGGAAAGGGACCATTGCCGCGGATATCACGAGATATCCCTACGGCACCCGCATGTATATCCCGGGTTACGGATGGGGAGAAGTACATGATACGGGCAGCGCCATCAAGGGGGACCATATAGATATATTCTTCCCCAGCAACAAGGATTGCATGGCCTGGGGAAAGAGGTATCTGGATGTGATAATTGAAAGGAAGTAACAGTTACCTGCCTCGTTCTTTTCTTCTCCTTATCATCTCCAAAATGAGGAGTATGGCACCTGCTGAAATGGCCGAATCCGCGATATTGAAGGCCGGCCAGTGATGCGATCCGATATAGACGTCAAGGAAATCGATCACTTCTCCGAAGCGCACGCGGTCGATCAGGTTGCCGCCCGCCCCGCCCATTATAAGCGACAGGGAAAAAGTCAGAATATCCTCTCCCGCCTGACTCTTCCTTATGTAATAAAAGATCAGGACAATCGCCCCCGCCGACACCGTGATGAAAAATACTGACCGGAAAAGGGGTCCCATGCTGGCGAGAAAGCCGAATGCCGCACCCGGATTGCGAACGTAAGTGATGCTGAAAAGCCCGCTGATGACGGGGATGGATTCATGAATGAACATGTAAGAATCCACATAGAATTTGGTCAATTGATCAAGGATCAGCACCGCAATCGCAGTGATAAAAAAAATGAGGTAGGATTTCTTCAAGGCATATCTCCTGATGTATAAGAGTTATTGTGAAGATACATCGGCAGCTTTATTGGCTATTTCTCATGAGCCAGATTTTCGACGCACCGCCCGCAAATATCCGGGTGTCCTGGATCAGAGCCCACCGTTTCGCTGATCATCCAGCAGCGCTGGCATTTTTTGCCGCCAGCCTTCGAAACGCCGATGGTCAACCCTTCCAGTTCCCCGCTCTTATAAGTTTCTCCGGATACCCTGTCGACTATACGAACCATGGAAACAATGTTCAGGGTCTTGATCTGATCAAGATTGTCTTGCAGCAGTTTCCGAAGCTTTGCAGGCGCGGAAATTTCCACGAGGGCATCGAGAGAATGGCCCACCATCTTGTTTTTCCTCGCGGCTTCTATCGCTTTCGAAATCTCCCCTTTGACCGCGATCAGCGTCTTCCATTTCTCCATCAGGGATGCATCCATGTAGTCCCTGCGGACCTCGGGAAACTGCGTCAGGTGCACACTGGCCTGCCTCTCTTCTCGGGGCGGCAAGGCGGCCCATATCTCTTCCGCAGAAAAAGTAATGATCGGGGCCAGCAGACGCACCATGGAATCGAGGATCGTGTACATCGCCGTCTGGGCAGATCTCCTCTGGGACGACTGAGCCCGTGATGTGTAAAGACGATCTTTGGAGACGTCAAGATAAAGGGCACTCAAATCGACGGTGCAGAAATTGTAAAGAGTGTAATAAACGATATGGAATTCGAAATCCTCGTAGGCCTTGCGGACCCGCTGGATGACCTCCTGCAGGCGGTGGAGCGCCCACCTGTCAATCTCCTGCAATTCCCCGTAGGGCAGCATATCCCTGTCGGGGTTGAAATCGTACAGATTGCCGAGAATGAACCTGCTCGTATTACGGATTCTGCGATATGCCTCGATCAGCCGATCCAGAATCTCATTCGATATCCGGATGTCCGCGGTATAGTCTTCCGCGGCAACCCATAGCCGCAGTATCTCCGCTCCGTATTTTTCTATGATCTCCAGGGGATCGATCACGTTTCCAACCGACTTCGACATCTTCTTGCCTTCGCCGTCGACGACAAACCCGTGCGTCAGGACACTCTTATAAGGCGCTCTCGCCCTGGTCCCTACAGATTCCAGAAGGGAGGAATGAAACCAGCCTCGGTGCTGATCGCTCCCTTCGAGATACATATCTGCCGGAGAACTGAGCCCGGGACGCCTCTCCAGGACAGCGGCATGGCTCACTCCGGAATCGAACCATACATCGAGGATGTTGGATTCCTTTTTGAACTGATCACCCCCGCAGTGCGGGCAGGCTGTGCCCGCGGGCAGCAGGTCTTTAGCTTCCCGCTCAAACCAGACATCCGCGCTGAATTCCCTCACCAGCGCCGCAACATGGTCAAGTATCTCTTTCGTCGCGACATAGTTATTGCATTTTTCACAATAAAATACGGTAATGGGAACTCCCCACAGACGCTGGCGCGAGATGCACCAGTCCGGCCTGTTTTCGACCATGCCATAGATCCTGTCGCGCCCCCACGAGGGAATCCAGGTTACACGGTCGATTGATTCAAGCGCCGTCTGCCTCAGGCCGTTCTTTTCCATGGAAATGAACCACTGCTCGGTGGACCTGAAGATGATCGGGCTCTTGCAGCGCCAGCAATGGGGGTACGAGTGCTGCATGTCGGCCCTGCCGAGCAGCGCCCCGACTTCCTGCAATTTTCGGATAACCGATTCATTGGCGTCGAATACGAATTCGCCCGCAAAAAAATCGACATCAGGCGTGAATCTGCCGTTCTCATCGACCGGGGCGTAATTGTCCAACCCGTACTCGAGACCGATCTCGTAATCCTCCTGCCCGTGTCCGGGAGCTATATGGACCAGCCCGGTCCCTGCATCGAGGGTCACAAAAGGTGCCAGAATCATTACACTTTCCCTGTCAATGAAAGGATGCCTGCACTTGAGACCTTCCAGCACGGCCCCGGGGAATTCGTCCAGGATTTCGTAGTCCCTGTAACCGAATGCCTCCATGCAGTAATCGAGCAGCTCCTTTGCGAGGATCAGCACTTCTCCTTTCGCCCTCACGGCAACGTAAATAAACTCCTTATGCGCCGCAATCGCCAGGTTTGCGGGAATCGTCCACGGCGTAGTCGTCCAGATGACCACATTGACCCTTTCTCCTTTCAACTTAGGCCGTATCTGGGCAATATCGGAGATCATGGAAAATTTCACATAGATGGAAGGAGTTTCATGGTCGGCGTATTCCACCTCGGCCTCCGCCAGGGCCGTCTTGCAGTTAGCGCACCAGTAGACCGGCTTTTTCCCCTTGTACACATCTCCCTTCAGCATCAGCTTGGCGAATTCCTCCACCGTGACCGCTTCATAATCGTACGACATCGTAAGGTAAGGATTATCCCAATCGCCGAAGACGCCCAGACGCTTGAACTGATCGCGCTGGATATTGACGAACTTCTCCGCATAGGCCCGGCAATACCTCCTCTTTTCACCCTGAGGCATGGTCAGTTTTCTGTCTCCCAGCTCTTTGTCGACCTGATGCTCGATCGGCAGGCCGTGGCAATCCCAGCCCGGCACGTAAATGCTGTCGAAACCGGACATATTCTTCGATTTGATGACCAGGTCCTTTATGATCTTGTTCAGGGCTGTCCCCAGGTGGATGTCACCGTTAGCGTAAGGAGGACCGTCGTGCAGAATATAGGGTGTTCTTCCCTTGGAAGCCTGCCTGAGGGCTTTGTAAATATTCATTTCTTCCCATTTTTTGAGCAGTTCCGGCTCTTTCCGGGAGAGATTCGCCTTCATGGGAAAATCGGTTTTCGGCAGATTCAAAGTATCCTTGTAATCCATTTGGAACTCCTGAAATTGGAAATATCTGAAATATATATTATTTTTAATGAAAAAGACGCTATCACATATGCATATCACTTTCAAGCATAACTGATACACCCTCGACTATAAGTCGAGGGGTTTGAGGGGATCGATTTTAATCGACTGTTTTGTCACACCGAACCGAGTCAGGAGCAGGCTTTGATCCCGTATCCATCATTGTGGATGCGCCCTGCCGGGTGCATCCACAAAAAAAGCCCCTTGCATTTCCAAGGGGCTTTTTCGCCGTATTGAGATATTTTTACATCTCCATTCCGCCGTATCCTCCTCCGGGAGGCATCGGGGGCATGGGGGTCTCTTTCTTGGGTTTTTCGGCAACCATGCACTGAGTCGTAAGCATCAGGCTCGAAACACTGGCCGCATTCTGAAGCGCGAAGCGGGTCACCTTTGTCGGGTCAATAACACCCGCCTCATAGAGATCCTCGAATTTATCGGACTGCGCGTTGAAACCGTACGAGGGGTTCTTTTTATTTTCCCTTACTTTCTCCAGGATAATCGATCCCTCGAAGCCGGCATTGTAGGCGATCATCTTCAGAGGCTCCTCAAGAGCCTTCCGGATGATGTTGACGCCGATCATCTGGTCGCCTTCCAGTTTCAACTTATCCAGCGCGGGAAGAGCTCTGATATACGCCACGCCGCCTCCCGGGACGATTCCTTCCTCGACCGCCGCGCGGGTCGCGTTAAGGGCATCTTCCACCCTGGCCTTCTTTTCCTTCATCTCCGTTTCGGTGGCTGCTCCAACTTTAATGACTGCAACGCCGCCGACCAGCTTCGCCAGTCTTTCCTGCAGCTTCTCACGGTCATAATCCGATGTCGTCTCCTCGATCTGGGCCCTGATCTGCTTTACCCTTCCTTCGAGGCTGGCCCTGTCGCCGGCGCCGTCGATGATGGTGGTGTTGTCTTTGTCGATGGTAATCTTCTTTGCACGCCCAAGGTCATCCAGTCTCGTGCTTTCGAGCTTGGCGCCCATCTCCTCGGAAATGACCTTCCCGCCCGTAAGGACCGCGATGTCTTCCAGCATGGCTTTCCTTCTGTCGCCGAATCCGGGGGCCTTGACTGCGGCGACATGCAGTGTGCCGCGCAGCTTGTTCACGACCAGGGTCGCGAGCGCCTCTCCTTCGATATCCTCGGCGATGATAAGAAGGGGCTTCCCCATTTTCGCAATTTGCTCCAGAATGGGGAGAAGGTCTTTCATGCCGCTGATCTTCTTGTCATGAATGAGAATGTACGGGTCGTCGAAATTTACTTCCATCTTCTCGGGATTGGTCACGAAATAAGGGGATACATAACCTCTGTCGAACTGCATACCTTCCACGATTTCAAGTTCAGTCTCCAGCCCTTTCGCCTCTTCGACAGTAATGACGCCCTCTTTGCCGACCTTGCCCATGGCCTCGGCGATGATATTTCCGATCGCTTCATCGTTATTGGCGGAAATCGTGCCGATCTGGGCGATTTCCTTCTGGTCCTTGGTCGGCTTGCTGATCTTCTTCAGCTCTGCGACGACCATATCAACAGCCTTGTCAATCCCGCGTTTGATATCCATGGGGTTGTTGCCGGCGGCGACCATCTTGGCTCCCTCGCGGTAGATGGCCTGTGCAAGAATGGTCGCGGTCGTTGTGCCGTCGCCCGCCACGTCACTGGTCCGGCTGGCCACTTCCTTCACCATCTGGGCTCCCATATTTTCAAACTTGTCTTCCAGTTCGACTTCCTTGGCAACTGTTACTCCGTCCTTCGTGACCGTGGGGGATCCGAAGGTCTTATCCAGGATGACATTTCTTCCCTTGGGACCAAGGGTTACCTTGACTGCGTCGGCAAGCATATTGACACCTTTGAGGATGGATTTCCTTGCCTCTTCATCATATAGAAAGATTTTAGCTGCCATTAATATAACCTCCTTTATAAATTATTTTTCAATAATTCCAAGAATGTCGTCCTCTCTCATGATTAGGTAATCAACGCCATCGATCTTGACTTCCGTGCCGGCATATTTGCTGAAGAGGATCTTGTCGCCCTCGGACACATCCAGTTTCATCACCTTGCCGTCTTCGAGGATTTTGCCTTTCCCGACGGCGACGACTTCGCCTTCCATAGGCTTTTCTTTGGCCGTATCGGGGATTATGATTCCGCCCTTTGTCTTCTGTTCCTCCTCCATCCGTTTTACAAGGATTCTGTCGTGCAATGGTCTGATTTTCATCCTAATCTTGTCCTCCTTTCATATTTTTGCCTTGAAAATCGAGGCTTTTTCACCTGAAAATGAATTTCGGGAGTAAAATAAACACGAAATCCGTTATGTCAAGTAAGTTGATCGCAAATTTCTGACAGGAGCTTTTCCTCATAGCATATTCTCCTCTGAAAGACCATGATTATCCCGAAACATGCCCGGCCGGTACGGAAGAGATATTTGCATTCGAAATTCAATTGTGCTACATAGTCGCCGCCCGGCATTGGACTAAGTAAAGAAGAAAGGACCTGTTCATGAGAATCATTCCCAAAGACGAAAGATTCTATGAGCTTTTCGAAGAGCTGGCGGACAAGATCGAAGAGGGCGGGAAGCTCTTTACCGAAATTCTGGAGAGATACGAATATTCCGAACCAAAACTCTCCAAGCTGAAAGAAATAGAGCACGAAGCGGATATCATCACTCATCGTACCTACGAAAAAATGCACAAGACCTTTCTCACGCCGCTTGACAGAGAGGATATTTACGCTCTTGTGAACAAAATGGACAGTATTCTCGACATGATAGAAGCCGCTGCCGTAAGAATGCACCTGTATAAAATCAAGAAGCCGAACGAAGAGATAATAGAGCTCGCCAGAGTTCTGAATGAAGCCATAGGAGGAGTCAAGAAAATCGTCTACGCCCTAAAGGACAAGAAAAATTCAAAAATGATTCTAAAAGCTTGTGTCGAGATCAACACGCTTGAAAACGAGGGCGACTACATTCTGCGGACGACGGTGGCCCGGCTTTTTGAAAGAGAGAAAGACGCCATCGAGTTGATCAAGTGGAAAGAAATCTGCGAACGGATCGAAGAAGCACTCGATGTCTGCGAGGACGTCTCGAACATCGTAGAAGGAATCGTCCTGAAGCATGGATAGCCTTTCGTTGGCTCTGGTTATCGGCATTATATCCATTGCCCTGATTTTCGATTTCATCAACGGCTTTCACGACGCGGCAAATTCCATTTCCTGCGTCGTCTCTACCCGTGTCCTTTCCCCCCGCAATGCGGTATACTGGGCCGCATTTTTCAACTTTGTCGCGGCCTTCACCATCGGGGCCCCTGTCGCCGTCACTATCGGCACGGGAATTATCAACCTCGCCATCATCGAAAATTACCTGATCCTTTCCGCACTCACAGGGGCGATCATCTGGAATATCATTACCTGGTACTTCGGACTGCCGAGCAGTTCTTCCCATGCCCTGATCGGGGGATTGATAGGCGCAGGTCTCATTAAGGGCGGAACAAAGGTCCTGATCTGGAAAGGCATCGTCAAAACGGCGAGCTTTATTGTCCTGTCGCCGGCCATCGGTTTTGTCCTGGGCCTGACGTTCATGATTGCTGCGCTGAATATCACGCGCCATTTCAGTCCGGTCCGTTCCGAAGACATATTCAGAAGGCTCCAGCTTGTTTCCGCGGCCATCCACAGTCTGGGGCACGGCATGAACGACGCGCAGAAGACGATGGGCATCATCGCCGTTATTCTCTTCAGCAGCGGCCTTCTGGGGCCGGCCTTTCACATTCCTTTCTGGATTGTGCTCCTGTGCAATCTGACTATAGCCTTAGGGACCATGGCGGGAGGATGGCGCATTGTAAAGACAATGGGGACCAGAATCACCAAGCTTAGGCCTATGGGAGGGTTCTGCGCGGAAACCGCAGCGGCTTCCTCTCTCATAGGCGCTTCACTCGCCGGCATACCGGTCAGCACCACCCATACCATTGCAGGCGCGATTATGGGTGTAGGCACCACGCACCGGCTGACGGCGGTTCGCTGGGGAATAGCCGGTAACATAATATGGGCATGGATACTGACCATACCCATTTCGGCTCTGATATCAGCCCTGATTTATGAATTTTTCAGGTTGTTTATCTTCAGATAAAGGAAAGGAGCTTTCGAAAAAGCTCATCCGCAAGGTGTTTTTTAAGACGGCATCAGGCGGCAAAACCAGGAAAGTGATCTTTCCAACGTTGACTTCAAAAAATAAATATTGCTCCTTTTGACCTTAGCCCTGTGCCTGTAGTTAGCCACTAGGGGGAATATACCGGGAACAACAAAGTAACCGTGGTTCCTTTCCCCAATTGGCTCTGTATCTCCATCCTGCCGTTATGAGCTATCATCAAGTGTTTGACAATGGACAGGCCCAGCCCTGTTCCGCCAAGGTCCCGGGAACGGGTCTTGTCGACCCTGTAAAAACGCTCGCCCAGGCGCGATATTTCATCTCTGGGGACGCCTACTCCAGTATCGCTGATCCGGACAGAGACATGGCCGTCACCCCCGTCGAAGGCGGTGATAGAAACCTTCCCCTCCCGCGTGAATTTAACCGCATTATCCAGAACGTTCAGCAGAATCTGCACCAGTCGGTCCCGGTCGGCCCGGATCGGGGGCAATGCTTCGGGAATCTCTTTTTCAACAGCGATCCCCTTCTCGCGAGCCCTGGATTCAACAATCGGCATGACACTCTCGACAATGCCGCCCAGGGAGACGCTTTCGAAAAAGAACTTCATCTCGCCCAGCTCGATATTGGATATCGTCAAGAGGTCTTCCAGGAGCCGGTCCAGGCGATGCGCATGCTGTGAAATGATATCGAGAAATTTCCTCGCTGTCTCCTTGTCTTCCAGCGCCCCCTCCTCCAGGGTTTCAATGAATCCCATAATCGCAGTAAGCGGGGTCTTGATCTCATGGGTAACATTGGCCACGAAATCCACGCGCATTTTTTCCAGCTTCTTGAGTCGCGTGACATCGTGAAATACAAGCAGGGTCTTCTCTTCCCCGGCCGGCAGACCGTGTACCGGAGATATGCTCACATCCAGAAGCATCGGGTTGATCTCGCCGAGTGCGATTTCCACCGATACGTATGTCCTTGTTGCTTTGAAGGTATTAAACGCTCTCTGGAGCTCGATATTGCGGAACGCCTCGATGAGTGTCTTGCCCGCAACATCCCCGTACTGGGAAGCGATCATTTTCCGGAAAGCACGGTTGCAAACTTCGATTCTCTCTTCCTTGTTCAGAAGCAAGACCCCTTCTGTCATGCTCGCGAACGACGCGAGCAGTTTTCCTTTTTCCTCGTTGGCCGATTGTATCTGGTTCTGCAATTCCATAACCAGGTAATTTATATTATCGGCCAGTTGTTTCATTTCATCGCCTTCCCTGATGAGGAGAGCCCCGGGTGTCTGGCCCATTCTCAATTTTTCGGTAAACCTTTCCATCTCCCGGATGGGGGAGACAAGACGATAGGAGAAAATCAGCGCCATCAGGAAGGACGGGACAATCATGACAAGAATGGAGGTAAAGAGTCCGCGGTAAAGATCATCCATCGATCCCTGGATGGAATGGAGCGGCCGGGCCAGTCTCAGGTACCCCTTGGTTTCGGAATCCCCGGCAATCCGGACGGCCACGTACATCATGTCCACGCCGAGTGTCCGGCTGTAACGTATAGCGACGCCCTCTCCTTTGAGCATCGCTTCCTGGATTTCCGGGCGGGTCAGATGGTTTTCCGCGGAAGGCGTCCTGCCTTCAGAGTCGGCCGCTACATTGCCCGCGGAATCGATCAATGTCACCCGAGCGCCGGAAATGCCGGCGAGTCTTTCCACCCCCGCCCTGATTTCCTCCGCGGGACTCAAGTTGATGAGGCGCGCAAAAACCAGCAATTCCTGCCTGATCGCCTTCATTGATGATGACCGTATCTGGTGCCCCACGAAGAGATAAACGATCGCAGCCGCCAGAATGATGGTGAGGAGATAGGTTCCGAAAATCCGGATGAACAACCGGCTTCTCATGGCGCTCCCCCCTCGGTTTCTACGGCGAACTGGTGCCGCACACTTTTTCCCGTCACCATGTAAATCACCATTTCAGCGATGCCTTTCGCATGGTCGGCGATTCTCTCCAGGTTCTTCGATATCTGCATGATAAGAAGAGCCCTGCGGATGGTCCGAATGTCCTCCATCATGAAAGTCAGAAGCTCCCTGAATATCTGCTCGTTCAGACCGTCCACCTGGTCCTCGTCGCGCCTCACCTTTTCCGCAAGCTCCACATCCCCGTTGACCAGGGCATCCAGGCTGCCCTTTATCATCACGCGGGTGATGTCCGCCATGCGCGGCAAGTCGATATATGGCTTCAACTGCGGCTCCTGATTGAGCTGTATCGCCTTCTCAGCGATATTGACCGCCATATCGCCGATCCTCTCCAGGTGCCCGTTGATCTTGATGGTGGTCGTGATGAATCTCAGGTCCACGGCCGCAGGCTGTCTCAAGGCTAGAAGGCGGATGCATTTATCCTCGAGTTCCATGTCGATTGAATCGATCTGCTCGTCATCGAAAATAACTTTCCGGGCGATATCGGAATCTCTCTCCAGGAGCGACTTCATCGCGGACTGAATCGCTTTTTCAGTAAGCGCCCCCATGTAAATCAGCATGTTCTTTATCTCCTGGAGTTCTCTCTCATACTGCAGACTGGTGTGCTTTTTTTCAGCCATGAATACTCCTGTTGCTTTAATGTAATGGAGCAAGGCGTGGAAGATAAATATCGGGCTATCAGGACGGAAAAAACATTTACACCTTACATTTAACAATTGCCTTAGCCGAACCGCCCCGTAATATAATCTTCCGTCTGCTTCATATCGGGCGCCGTGAAAATTTTTTCCGTGCGGTTGAATTCGACGAGCTGTCCGAGGTAGAAAAAACCCGTATAATCCGAAATACGGGCCGCCTGCTGCATGTTATGCGTGACAATGACGATCGTATAGTTTTTTTTCAGCTCCTCGACAAGTTCCTCTATCTTCGCTGTCGATATCGGATCCAGGGCCGATGTCGGTTCATCCATCAGGAGGACATCCGGCCTCATGGCGAGAGCTCTCGCAATACAGAGCCGCTGCTGTTGTCCTCCGGAGAGTGTCATGGCCGACCGCCCAAGAATGTCCTTAACCTCATCCCAGAGGACCGCGTGCCTGAGGCTCTGCTCGGCCAGGGCATGGAGCTCTCCTTTATTTTTCAATCCGGACAGGCGAGGGCCGTACACAATATTATCCAGGATGGATTTCGGAAAAGGGTTGGGTTTCTGGAAAACCATGCCGATCCTCCTGCGGATATCCACCGGATCGACATCCGGATCGTAAATATTTTTCCCATCGAAAAGCACTTCCCCTTCAACCCTCGTATTATCGATGAGGTCGTTCATCCGGTTGAGCAGTCTCAAAAGCGTCGATTTGCCGCAACCCGAGGGTCCGATCAGTGCCGTCACCTGGTTTTTTTCAAACCCCATGCTGATTCCGGTGAGTGCCCTGAAATTCCCATAATAGAAATTCACGTTGTTTGTTATTATTATACTGTTGTCCGGCACATTACCACCTTTTTTTCCTCCGGATGTAACTCCTGATCACGATGGCGATCAGGTCGACTCCCAGCACAAGTCCGACTAAAACAAGGGCCGTACCGTACTGTATGGGGCGCGTCTCGTCGATATGCGTTCCCGCGGTCGCCAGCACGTAGATATGGTACGGCAGGGCCATCACTTCGTCGAATATGGATACCGGCAGTCTGGTCACGAAGAAAGCGGCCGCCGTGAACATGATGGGCGCGGTCTCTCCCGCGGCGCGCCCGATGCCCAGGATGGAGCCGGTCAGAATTCCGGGAAGGGCATTGGGAAGAACAATGCGCGAAACCGTCTGCCATTTCGAGACGCCCAGAGCAAGGGATGCCTCCCGGAAAGTCTGCGGAACGGATTTCAGGGCTTCTTCCGAGGTCCCGATGATGGTCGGCATAATGAGAAATCCCAGAGTCAGCGCCCCCGACAGTATGCATGATCCGAAATGCAGGAATACGACAAAAAGGCCCAGGCCGAAAAGCCCGAAAACGACGGAAGGCACCCCCGCCAGGGAATTTACTCCTATCCGGATCGCCCTGACGACGGGACCGCCCCGGGCGTACTCGCTGAGATACACGGCCGACATGACACCCAGAGGAAAGGCCACGAGAAGCGCCCCAGCCGTGAGATAAAACGTTCCCACAATCGCCGGCATGATGCCGCCTTTTGTCATGGAATCGGTCGAGAACTCTGTAAAAAAACGCCAATTAATGACACCGATGCCCTGAATTAAGATGAAAAAGAGGATCCCTCCGAGCGCCGCCACGATCACCGCCGAGGACAATCTGACTATCCACAGAAAGGCTCCCTGTTTGAAATAGCGCCATCTCATTGAAGCAGGGCGGAAACCGACCATTTCTTTCCCGCCTGTTCCGGTCATAGTCTGCACAGTGTTGCGCATGAGATTCCTTTCCTCAGAGTGTGGCGGAGCCCGCCTCCCTGAACCGGATTGAAACATAATCCGCGATGAAATTGAACGCCAGTGTAAGCAGCAGGAGAACGGCGCCGATGGCAAAGAGCGCGTAGTAATGATCGCTGTGAAAGGGCGCCTCCCCCATTTCCGCGGCTATGCTGGCCGGCATGGGTCTCACCGGGTCGAATATGCCTTCCGGTATGGCGGCGGCGCCCCCGGCGACCATCAGCACTACCATGGTCTCACCGATGGCCCTGGCTATTCCCAGGATGACGGCCGTGGAAATACCGGGCAGCGCAGCCGGAACGGTTACATTTACGATTGTCTCGTAACGGGTCGCCCCCAGGGCATAGGAGGCCTCTTTGAATTCGCGCGGCACGGAATAAAGCGCATCCTCCGATATACTTGAAATCGTGGGAATGGACATGACCGCCAGCATTACGGAGGCGTTCATGATATTGAGGCCGGTCGGCAGGTTGAAAAAATCCTGCATCCAAGGAGCAAGGACGACCATTCCGAAAAATCCAAGCACAACTGAAGGAAGGCCGGCAAGGAGCTCGACGATCGGTTTCAGTATCTCTTTTACCCACGGGTGAGCAATCTCCGAGATGTAGATCGCCGAGAGGACGCCCAGCGGGATTGCCAGCAACGCGGAAAAAAAAGTCACCACGAGAGAGCCGATGATGAGGGGGAGTATTCCGAAGGCAGGAGGATCGGATGTGGGATACCATTCAGTGCCGAACAGGAAATCCGTAACCCGGACGACCTTGAATATGGGCAATGCCTCCCTGAAGATAAACAGGACGATCAGAAAAAGGATAAGTATGGAGAATGCCGCAGTTGATAAAAAGAGAGTCCTGATCGCGTTTTCTTTAACCCGCCTGGTCAGCATGACATCTATATCCGGCCCTCCCGATGTCCCGATGCCTGGTTCACGGGGATATAACCCTCATTCTTCACGATCTTCTGCCCTTCGGCGCTGAGCAGAAAACGGATGAACCAGCCGGCCGCTCCTCTCGGCTGTCCGTCCGTGAACATGAAAAGCGGGCGGGCGATAGGATACTTCCCTGACAGGGCGCTCTCAGCGGACGCTTCTATTCCGTTCACTTTCAAACCTTTGACCGCCCTGTTCAGGTAGCCGTGTCCGATATACCCTATGGCAAAGGTGTTTTTTGAAACGGCCTGCACAATCGCCCCGTTCGAAGCCTGAAGCTGCGCTCTCGGCGTCACCCTGGCTCCGTGGAGAATTTTCGCTTCCCATGTCTCATAGGTCCCGGAGCTGGTGTCTCTGGAAATCACCACGATTCTCTTGTCCAGTCCGCCGACTTCCTTCCAGTTCGTGATCCTCCCCTGGTAAATCATGTTCAACTGCTCCACGGATAGACCGTCAACCGGGTTGGACGGGTGAACAACCGGGACAATCGCGTCAATCGCCACCCTGTGTCCGACCGGCTTCACGCCCCGGCTTGCAGCGAGCTGTATCTCCTCTTTTTTCATATCCCTGGACGAATCCGCAATATCCGTCATCTTATCTATGAGGGCCTTGATGCCGTCGCCCGAGCCGCCTCCTGAAACAGAAATGCTGACATCGGGATGCGCCTTCATGAACGCCTCCGCTGCCGCCTGCGCTATCGGCAGAACCGTTGTTGACCCCTTGATTACGATTTTCTCCGCTGAAGCTGCGGCGCCCCATCCCGCAAAGAGAAGGGCGGCGGCGCACAATGCCGGTACTATTTTTCTCCATGTCATTTTTTGTCCCTCCCTGGCTGGCTTAAAAAAACACAGAAGGCTGTTCGAAAACGCCCATCTACACGGCTTTGCCGCGGGCGAAGCGCGAAATTACATTGTATTGATCCCACCTTTTTCTCTTTTAACCATTAGCCCTGTATTTTGAACAATCTGTAAATATACATATATTGTTACACTATGATGACAGCAGAGTTAATATTGCATGAAAAAATGGGCGTGGCTGAGCCGAGACAACTGCCGATCCAGAGGAGCGGATTGACGCCGGAAGAAGCTTAGAAACACAACAGGAATAAAAAGATGTGGCGTCATGACTATCCCGTCAATACACCAACTGGACTTTCAGTTTATCGTGTCCGCGATTTTCATCAAGAATTATTTCGGCTGTGATCAGGCGCAGAAAAACCGTTTTTATACTCCAGGCTGACAAATTTATAGCCCGCGCCTCTCACCGTCAGGATAAACTCGGGGTTTTCTGGATCCTTTTCGACCTGTGACCTGAGGCGGCGGATATGAACATCCACTGTCCTCGGCTCGACAAAAGCATCGTCTCCCCACACATGGTCCAGTATCTGGTTTCTCGTAAATACCCTCCCCGGATTTTTTGAAAAGAAGATCAGGAGCTTCAGCTCCGTGGGGCTCAGTTCAATTCTCTTTCTGTCCAGAACTACTTCATAAGACCGATAATCTATCCGCAGGCCCTTGAAAGCAAAAAATTCCTCCTCCTGCGCCTTCCTGCGCGCTTCCGTCCTCCTCATAACGGCGCGGACTCTGGCCACCAGCTCACGAACGCTGAACGGCTTCGTGACATAATCGTCGGCGCCCACTTCCAGGCCCAGTATTTTGTCTATCTCGTCTCCTCTTGCGGTCAGCATGATTACCGGAATCAAGGCTGTACGGCAGTCCTTCCGGAGTATTCTGCAAACGTCCATCCCCTGGATCCCTGGAAGCATCAGATCGAGAATGACGAGGTCAGGGGGTGCCGTCCTTATCAATTCCAGGGCCTTTTCACCGTTATAAGCCCTGTTCACCGTAAAACCCTCTTTTTCGAGATTGTACGCGATCAGGTCGACAATGTCTTTTTCGTCGTCCACAACAAGTATCTTCATGCAAGTGCTCTGCGAGCGGGCTTAAAGCTCAGGGCAGAAGTAACTTCCAATCGCTGATCCGACATCCCCTTACAGCCTCCCATGACTTTCGCCCTCTATCAAAACAGTTTATCTATCAATTCTCCAAGTGTGCCGACTCTTGTAAGTTCGACGCCCGGTTTTGCAGATTCATCCTTCCCGGATTTCCTCGGCAGGATGCACCGGCTGAAGCCCATGCGCGCCGCTTCTTTGATCCGCGCTTCCTCCCGGCTGATACCCCGGACTTCGCCGGTCAGGCCGACCTCGCCGAAGACAACCGTCCCCGGATCCACAGGGCGGTTGAGATAGCTGGACGCAATAGCTGATACCACTCCGAGATCGACGGCTGGTTCGCTCACCCTCACACCTCCCGCTACATTGACAAAGATATCATGGCTTCCCAGGTGGAACCCGCATATCTTTTCCAGGACGGCCGCGAGCAAGGAAACGCGGTTGCCGTCCGTACCTATCACGGTCCTGCGGGGCATTCCCAGGTTAGTCGGGCTGACAAGCGACTGTATCTCTATCAGGATCGGCCTTGTCCCTTCGATGCTCGCTGCGACGACCGACCCGGATGCGTCCCGGGGCCGTTCGGAGAGGAAGAATTCGGAAGGGCTGGATACCTCCCTCAGGCCGCTGTCATGCATCTCGAAGACGCCGATCTCGTTGGCGGGCCCGAACCGGTTCTTGATGCTGCGGATAATGCGGTAGGCGTGGCCGGAATCGGCCTCGAAATAGAGGACTGTGTCCACCATGTGCTCCAGCACCTTGGGACCGGCGATGGAGCCGTCTTTCGTCACATGCCCGATCAGAAAGACCGGTATGCCGGTCTTCTTCGCAAGGAGGATCAGCCGCTCCGAACTCTCCCTCACCTGCCCTACACTGCCGGGAGCGGAAGAGAGGACGGAGGAACAGATAGTCTGGATGGAGTCTATGACTACAACCGCGGGCCTGATCTCGGCTATTTTCTGTACAATATTTTCCAGAGAAATCTCGACCAGGACGAGGAGGTTTTTCGCCCTGGCCCCGATCCGCAGTCCTCTCATCTTGATCTGCTTCGAGGACTCCTCACCCGAAATGTACAGGACAGTAAGACTCTTTTCCGCCAGTTTCTGCAAAATCTGCAGGAGCAGGGTCGATTTTCCGATCCCGGGGTCTCCACCAACAAGGATGGCCGACCCACTCACGATCCCTCCTCCGAGAACGCGGTCCATCTCCGGCATTCCAATACGCAGTCTCTCCACGTCCCCGGCATCCATGGCATCAATCGGGGTCGCCTTTTCATTAAATTGAAGCTCGGGTGAGATCCTGGAGCCGGATAACCGCACCTCTTCCTCGACGAACTGGTTCCATTCGCCGCAGCCCGGGCATCTTCCGAGCCATTTGGCGGATTCATAACCGCAATTCCGGCAGAAAAAGGACGTTTTTATCTTTTCGCGGGTGTTGCTCAATTTTCCCGGCCTCTCTGCTGAAGGCTATCCGGTTTTTCCGCCCGCGTCAACAGTTAACAGGAATCGGTGCATGTAATCTTTTCCAACCCATGGACAGTTGTTTTGTCACCCTGCTGAAGAAAGGTGCCCGATATCGCTGCTTAATTCCGCACACACGATCCCGCGAATTCACTTGAGTAATGGTTTTAAGTTTGATAGAAGAAAGATTTGGTCTATGGACAAATTGGAAGGGCAGAATTCCTTTTCGGCCCGGCAGGCTGTTGAAAAAAGCTCATCTCAAGCTTTGCCGCAGGGCTAAAGGCGAAAGCTGATTCTTTTTTCTTTAGCGCTATATTTTGAACGGCTTGCAAATTTACAATCTTGTATTTATTGAGGATATATATGCACAATCCCAACTTCAGCTCGGGTCCCTGCAGCAAGCGGCCCGGATGGAAATACGATGTGCTTAAAAACGCCGCGGCCGGGCGCTCGCACCGCTCGGCGCTCGGAAAAGAAAAGCTCGCGGAAGCCATCCGAAAGAGCAAGGAAATATTGAGAATCCCCGAAGAATATCTGCTTGGGATATTCCCCGGGTCGGACACGGGGGCGTTCGAGGCCGCAATGTGGTCGCTCCTCGGCCCGAGGCCGGTGACCGTGCTCGTATGGGAAAGCTTCAGCGATGGTTGGGCTTCCGATATAAAGAAGGAGCTGAAACTCAACCCGACCGTGCTGAAGGCAGACTATGGAAAGATCCCTGATCTCGGCAAAGTGGACTGGAACCAGGACGTCGTTTTCGTCGCGAACGGAACAACCAGCGGGGTGAAAATACCCGGCTGGGACTGGATACCCGTGGAGCGCAAAGGACTATCCCTTTGCGATGCCACCAGCGCCGTCTTTGCGATGGAGGTCGACTGGCGGAAAGTGGACGCGCTCACTTTTTCCTGGCAGAAATGCCTTGGCGGGGAAGCGGCGCATGGCATGCTGGTGCTGAGCCCCGGGGCCGTGGAGAGGATCGAATCCTATGATCCGCCCTGGCCGATGCCGAAAGTATTCCGGATGAAAAAAGGCGCCAGGCTGAACAGCGCGATTTTTGAGGGCGATACGATCAACACACCCTCCATGATCTGCGTTGAGGACTATCTGGACGCGCTCCGGTGGGCCGAGAGGATAGGGCTCGACGGCCTGATAGAAAAGAGCAGGGCGAACCTGAAGGTGATCGAAGACTGGGTCGAAAAGACGGATTGGATCGAATTCCTGGCGGAATCGAAAGAGACCCGTTCCAATACATCCGTCTGCTTGATGGTGGCGAATGAAAAATTCAAGGCCCTTGATAAAGAGAAGCAGGCGGATTTTTTGAAGAGCATTTCCAGCAGGCTCAGCAAAGACAATATCGCCCATGATATCAATTCCTACAAGGATGCCCCCCCCGGTTTCCGCTTCTGGTGCGGACCCACCATCGAAGCGGCGGATTTAAGAACCGCCTTAGAAGCCCTGGAGAGAGTGTATCTACAAAAATCGACCGAACTGTAGCCGGACGGCGCGGAAATTCAGTATATAAAAAGGAAAAGGATGAATCAGATGTACAGGGTTCTTGTGAGTGATACTCTTGCCGAAGACGGCATCGAAATACTCCGGAATACGCCGGAAATCGAAGTGGACGTGATGACAAACCTCACGCCGGACGAACTGAAGGGCGTGATCAAAGATTACGACGCCCTTGCGATCCGCAGCGCTACGAAAGTGACCGCCGAGATCATCGAGAAGGCCGACAAACTCAAGGTCATTGGAAGGGCCGGAATCGGTCTTGACAATGTCGACATCGCCGCCGCCAGCAAACGCGGCATCGTCGTCATGAATACCCCGGGCGGCAATACGATCACCACCGCCGAGCACACGCTTGCCATGTTCTTCGCCCTGGCCAGGCAGATCCCCCAGGCCACGGCCTCCATGAAAGCGGGAAAATGGGAAAAGAACAAGTTCATGGGGACGGAGGTATACAACAAGACCCTGGGGATCATCGGGATCGGAAGGGTCGGCTCCGTCGTGGCGGACCGGGCTCTCGGCTTGAAGATGAACGTGATCGCCTATGATCCTTTCATATCCCCGGAAGCGGCGGAAAAGATGGGCATCTCACTGGTGTCGCTGGATGAACTCCTGTCGAGATCCCATTTCATATCCATCCATACGCCCATGACCAAGGAAACGCGGGGGATGATTAACGCAGCCGCCTTCGCCAAAATGAGGAAGGGCGCGTTTATCGTCAACTGCGCCAGGGGAGGAATCATCAACGAAAAGGACTTGTACGACGCGCTCGTTTCGGGCAAGATAGCGGGAGCGGCGCTGGACGTCTTTGAAGAAGAACCGACAAAGAACAAGGATCTTCTGTCCCTGGAGAACGTCATCTGCACGCCGCATCTGGGCGCCTCGACCGACGAGGCCCAGAAAAACGTCGCCATTGCCATCGCTGAGCAGATCGCGGATTTCCTGACTGTTGGCGAGATCAGGAATGCCGTCAATTTCCCCTCCATCAGCGCGGAAATTCTTGCCGTGATCCAGCCGTATCTCACGCTCGCGGAAAAGCTGGGGAAATTCGAGGCACAGATCGTCGCGGGCGGCATCAAGGAAGTCCATGTGGAGTACAGCGGCGAAATCCTCAACAGCGCGGTGGCTCCCATAACAATCGCGCTCATAAAGGGCCTCCTGACGCCGGTCCTCAATGAGAATATAAATTACATCAATGCCCCTTTCATCGCCAAGGAAAGGGGAATCAGGGTGGTGGAATCAAGGAGCAGTGAGGTCAAGGATTTTACAAGCATGATCGCACTTACCCTGAAGACAACGAAAGAGACGAGGTATGCGGCAGGCGCCATCTTCGGACGGCAGGACCCCCGTATCGTCAGGATCGACAAATTCACGATGGAGGTTATCCCCGAAGGGAACATGCTCATACTGTACAACTACGACAAGCCCGGAGTAATCGGGAATGTAGGGACGACTCTCGGGAACAACCAGATCAATATAGCCCGGCTCCAGTTGAGCCGCCAGCAGGTCGACGGTCAGGCCCTCATAGTCCTGAGCACGGACAGCACCGTCCCGGAAACCGTGATCGGCAAACTGAGGCAACTGCCGAACGTAATATCTGTTACGCAGTTGGAGATGTAGCAGGCCCAACTGAATAACTGGACAAACCGGAGGTTTAGATGGCCAGCGTAGTAGTAGTAGGGACGCAGTGGGGTGACGAGGGCAAGGGAAAGATCGTAGATCTCTATGCCGCGGATGCGGATATCATCGCGAGATTTCAGGGCGGAAACAATGCGGGTCATACTCTTGTCGTCAAAGGAGAGCAGACGATCCTCCACCTGATCCCATCGGGAATTCTCCATGATAATAAGACATGCATCATCGGCAACGGCGTGGTTGTCGATCCGAGGGTCCTCTTCAACGAGATCGAAGCCCTCGAAAAGAGAAGCCTGTTTCCGCCGAACACCAGGCTGTGCATCAGCGAGGACGCTCATGTCATCATGCCCTACCACTGCAGGCTGGATTCCGCCCGTGAAGCCCGTAAGGGCAAAGACAAGTTGGGCACCACGGGACGAGGGATCGGCCCCGCATACGAAGACAAGATCGCGCGCGTCGGCATCCGGGTCTGCGACCTCATCGACGATGAGACATTCCGGCAGAAGCTGAAAAAGAACGTTGAAGAGAAGAATTTCTGTCTGACTCAGCTCTTCCACGAAGAACCGCTGAACGAAGAGGAAATTTATCGGGAATACAAGGGCTATGCGGATCGCATCCGGAAATACGTGGTCAACACCTCTCTTATCCTGAGCGAAGGCATAAAGAAAGGAGAGAAAATTCTCTTTGAGGGGGCGCAGGGCAGCCACCTGGATATCGATCACGGAACGTACCCCTTCGTGACGTCGTCGAATACCGTTGCCGGCAGCGCTTGCTGTGGAAGCGGCATCGGCCCGACCAGTATTGACATGGTCGTGGGCATCGTCAAGGCTTATACGACCAGGGTTGGTGGAGGGCCGTTCGTGACGGAACTGACCGACGAAACCGGAGAAAGGATCCAGCAGGTCGGCCGGGAATTCGGTGCGACGACCGGCCGCAAGCGCCGCTGCGGCTGGCTTGACATCGTGCTCGTAAGGCAGTCGGCAAGGATCTCCGGGATCCATGAACTGGCTATCACTAAGCTGGACGTCCTCACCGGAATCGAAAAAATAAAAATCTGCACCGGCTATAAGACTGCTGACGCCGTGTACGAGGATTCCGTGCCCTCCAACATGAGGGTCCTCGCCGGATGCCAGCCGATTTATGAGGAGATGGACGGGTGGACGGAAGATATCAGCGGGGCCAGGAAAATCGGCGACCTCCCCGGCAATGCCCGGCGCTATGTAAAAAGGATAGAAGAACTTTCCGGCATCCCCCTGTGTCTGGTCTCTGTGGGGGCCGGCCGTGACGAAACGATAGTCATCAGAAATCCCTTTTCAGGAAAAGGGCGGAAGCGGTTGAGATGTTGAGAGTTCCCACAATCGCTTTTTGCCTGTACCTGCAGTCCGAAAACGTACTTCCAGTCTAACAGGATGTTGAAAAACTCCTGTTAGTGCAGACTCAGGCTGATTTGAGTTGACAAGCCTGAGAATGCCTGTTAATAAGATCACCTTTTTGTGTAAAGGGCGAAAGACACAAAGCGGTATCCCCGGCTTATCGAATCTATTACCTTTGGCCTCTCGCCTTTCTTCTTCATCTTTTTAAATATGTGGGCCGTTAGCTCAGTCCGGTAGAGCAGCGGACTTTTAATCCGTTGGTCACGAGTTCGAATCTCGTACGGCCCACCATGAAAACTAAGAGTTGATTATTTGAAGATAATTCGTAATGAACACGTACACACGGGCGTCAACAAAATTTCGCCGTCCGTCCTGTAAAAGGGGATGCCTCTTGCCAGGACAATACTCCCCCGTGCTTTATCAGTGACTTACCTGTGCCTCATTTCCTCCATGGCTTCTCCATGGCCACGTTCTTGCCGGCGATCCGGCCGAATATCATGCCCTGAGCGAGCCCTCCCAGTTGGCCGTACCGGACGTTGACCTGGGGACCAAGGCAGCCGCAGACCTCGCCAGCCGCATACAAAGAAGGAATCGGTTTGCCCAGCGGGTTCAGCACCTGGCTCTCTCCGTTGATTTCCAGTCCGCCGTAAGTGACGTAGAAGGCCGGTTCGGCCTCGAAGACGTTAAAGGGAGGGGTCTCGATTTTTTTGAGGAGCCTCGTTCGCCCGAATTCGCTGTCCCGACCCTTTTCAACGTCCGCATTGTATGTCTTTACCGTCTCCATCAGGGCGGACGCATTCAGTCCCATCCCGGCGGCCAAGGCTTCGAGTGACGGAAAGGCCCGGATAACATCGTTATCGTAAATAGCCTTGAAGATCCCTTCATTTTCTTTCCGGGAATTTTCATCGAAAATCCAATAGGCCAACTTGTATCCCTCTCCGATCATTTTCTTCGTCACAACGTTGTACCCCTGAGTCTCGTCAATGAATCTTTTCCCGTCCTTCTTGACTACGATCAGTGGCGCTTCGGTAAGCGGCAGGCCGCCGGAGTATCCCTTCTGAGTGCCGACAAAGATCGTCTCCACGCCGTAGTTCACGTACTCCAGAAGCAAATTCGCCCCGATATCCTGCGCGGCCTTGATCCCGTCGCCCGTATTACCCGGTGCGCCCAACGTCCGGACGCCGTCGAGATAAGGGTAATACCGTTTAATCAGATCCTGACCTTTCGCGAACCCGCCCGTTGCGAGCACTACGCCCCTTCGCGCCTTGATCTTCATGATTTTCCCTTTGGCGTCCTGAGCAGTCACGCCGATGACGCGCTTCTGCGCACAGGGACCCTGCGGATCGGTGATCAGTTCCACGAGCTTCGTCTGGAGCATGATGTTGACGCCTTTATTCACCGCGGCATCCCGAAGTTTCCCGACCAGGAAGGGTGAGCCCCTTCTGTATCCCGGCGCAACGTAATGAATCCGCGGTATAGGGCTCAGGAACTTGGTCGGTTTATCCAAGAATTTTACGCCCAGCGACATCAGCCAGTCGACCAGTTCGGGTCCCTTGTCGTAGGCGATCTTCAGTATCTTCGTGTCTCGCTTGATGAAGCTGTAGTGCTTGCGACCGTCCTCGAGGGCATCCTGATAGAACCTCTCCGGCGAATCTTCCACCCCGGCCTTCTTCTGCAGGGAGGTGCCGCCGGCGATAACGGCGCTTCCCGATATGATCGTATCCCCTCCGATCGCCGCCATCTTTTCCAGCAGCAATACCTTGGCGCCGCTGCCAGCCGCCTCGATGGCGGCGCAAAGACCGCTGCCGCCCGCACCTACGACCACCACGTCCGTCTCCTTGTCCCATTTTCTGGGGGGCAGCGCCGCCGCCGTCTCCTTCACGCCCAATCCTGCACCCGCAAGGGCGACCACCCCCGCCCCCAGAGCCGCGTTCTTGATGAAGCCTCGCCTGCTGATACCTTCGGTTGTCTCTTTTTTCTTCATTTTACGACCTCCTTCTTACTAACTGCTCAAATAAGCCCTATCGGCTTATGCGGCAAAACCGCTTTCCAACCCCTTGCAACTCGAAAATCTGACTCGAAACACTGACGTTTTATGAGGGTCAAGATTGCTGTTTTTACCAGACAGATGTTTCTTTGCACCTGTTCATTGCTGCTTTGGCCGGAGAAAATCTATTTGATCATATTGAACATACCTCTCCACAGAATGCTATGTCAACCTGAATATTTACCCGATATTGGCAAACAGGCTCGCGCACCGGAACAGAATCCGGCCTTTGTAAATGGAAAGGGGAGGCCATCCGGATATCCACGCTGATCGAGGGATTCGCGCCACTGCAGTGAATACGCATCCGTCCATGACCTGGCTGCGTCAGTCACGACTTGGCTCCGGCGCCGTTCAGCGGTCACGCCGACATTGAATCACCACTGATGAGCTTCATCTCCCTGGACCATCCCTGCCTATCAGTACGGATATTTCGGCAGGCATTGCTCGGCTGCAAGATGAAGACGATCCGCCCACGGCGCTCTCCATCCTGCTCGATGCGGTATCCCGTGATGGTTCCACCATAAAAAGAAGGCTCGTCTTTCTTCCGGTGAAAATAGATTTCGCCTCCGACGAGCTGCTTGGCCACATTCTCTTCCAGGCGCCACCAGCCGCTTTCCCAGGTTTTGTCTTGCAGTCTCGAAAAGTTGTTGGCGACTTCGATCAGGTGTATGTTCATACTCTCCTCCTTTTCAAGGACGTTTCTGATCCGTTCCTCCCTGTTACTTTTCAGAAAAACAAAAAGCCCTGTCATCACTGTGTAATGAACAGGGCTTCGATTTCTCTGCCGTTGCGCCGGGAGATGATACTCTTTCAGAATTCATTACATGGTTTAGTCAAATACTATGCTCAATCTCTGGAAAGTCAATCTAATTTGTCACAGGAGATGCCTTTAAAGGCCGGCAGTTATCTTCTTCTCGCGGATCAGTACAATTTCCAGTTATAGAAGTCCGCGCATTTGTTTTTTTCACCAGTCGCCGCGACTCTCGTTGCGCAATTCGCTCTGCAGACCTGCGCTTCCCGGAAATCGCCGAGCGATTGGCTGCTGCCCGGAGTCCCTTCGATCTTGAGGTCGCAGCTCGACTCCGTGACTACACAGGACTGCATCCGCCCCGGGTGATGCATGCAGCTCTTGTTCACCGAATACGTGCATACCCACATGGTCCCCTGTTCATCAGTGCAATTGTATATCGATTGTGAATCCCACGCCCGGACCGGACAGGGCGCGATAATAAAGTAAACAACGATGGACAGCGCAACCGACATTCTCTTCATAGAATCCTGTACTCCCCCTTATCAGATTTACACCTGCCCTTATTTCAAATCACGCCGCTTCCAGCCGGTCAAGTTTTTTTGTGAGTCTACCTATGCTCAGTCGCGCCGCTTGCCATGCTTATTACCTCTCTCTTCCTTTCCATGCCCCCGGCCTTCGTCTATCCTGGAGACTTTTTCCTCATGTCTTACGCCTTTTCCATTGCCAGCGCTGACTTCATTGTGGATCTCGACAAAACGTTTCCCCTGCGCCCGCATCTGCATGATCCTCTCCGGCGGACAGCGGTAGTGCTCGCTCATGTATCTCAAATTGACAAGATTAACGATGTCATGATCGTTCAACCTCGCATTTTTCCAGTGTTTCCGGTCACCTTTGAAGTGCCCGTAGGCATGCCCGTACGGACCGGCGTAGCTTTGCCCGGGAACGGAATAATAAAATATCCTGGGGTGAAGTCCGTAATGGAGCGAAATGTCCATCCAACTGGACCCTCTTTGCCGCATCTGCACCACGGCCATCGGTTTTACGTGCGCATGCCTGGCGATAAAAAACACCACCGGAAGTTCGTCCTGGTCCACAAGCCGCTCCCGTACCACCACCACTTCCCGCTGAGGCACCCCGTAGTAATCGCCCACTGATAACTGGAATCCCTGGAGCCCCTCGTTTCCGATGGAAATGCCGAGATTGAAATTGTCAGCAGCCGCCGGTGCCGTCCAGATTGCGGAAAAAAAACAGAGCGCAAGAATCAAGTGCTGTATTCGAAATCGCATAGGTCCTCCTTGAATGATTTTCAGTGATGGAACGCAATAAATATGCCCCGGAAAAGTTTTTATATAAGCAGCCGATATCACAAAGCATTCATGCTGCGATCAGAACAGGCATTGCAGTGTTTTTCATACACCTCTCATGGGAGTGAAGATACAAGTTTTTGAATTTCCGGATTACTCTTGTGGACACTTTTTACTTCACCCTGCTTGGGGTTATTCATATCCCAGTTCTACCAGCCTTTTCTCTCCGATCCCTATGAAGTGCGCGATCTCGTGCACCACGGTGATTTCGATCTGTTTTTCCAGCTCTTCCACAGTGCGGCACATCTCTTCCAGAGGTTTCTGGAAAATCACTATAGTGTCGGGATACAAGGGGGGATGGATGGAGGAGCGCTCCATTAACGAGGCCCCCAGATAAACCCCCAGGAGGGAGCGCCCTGGCGAAAGCCCCATATTTTCCAGTAGTTCTCGGGAAGGCCGGGTTTGCACGGAGATGAGCACATTTTCGAGATGAACCCGGATTTCCCCGGGTATACGGCGGATGGCCCTCCTGACGGCCCTGTCAAACTCTCTGCTGTTCAGTTTTATCATTTTTCGGCCTGTTCCAAGCATTCATTACCTTTTATCATATTGCTCACCCAAATTCACGCGGTCCCGGAGCCCTTTCCAGTCCCGAAAATACGGGCTGAGCAGGTGCTTTTCCCTCCCTAGTGCGGCCCGGCCAACTTGCTTGAAATATTTGTCGCTGTATTGTACATTTCCCCCTGACGTCCGAAGCCTGTATTTAAGAACGGCGTGCCGAAAGGAGTTGCAACAATGGATAAGGCAAAAGGCATCCTCGCCATCAATGTGGGATCTACATCAACAAAAGTCGCTTTCTTCAGGAACGCCGAACCGGTCGTTCAGGAGACGATCAAATACTCGGCCGAAGAACTGGCTTCGTATCCGGACCTTCGCGACCAGTTGCCGAAAAGAGAGGAAGATCTCCGGCAGTTTCTGCAAAGGCACCGGATCAGTCTGAATGATATCGACATGGTAATCAGCAGGGGCGGCGTGGGGAAACCGGCTCCTGCCGGCGCTTACAAAATCAACGAAGCCATGCGCGAGGATCTGCTGGAAGGCAGATACGGCAAGCACCCGTCAGCGCTGGGGCCGGCGATGGCTCTCGAAATGTCGGAAAAATACGGAAAGCCGGCGATCGTCATCGATCCACCGAGTACTGACGAATTTCATCCGATCGCCAGATTTTCGGGGATTCCCGAGATCGAGAGGAAAAGTGCTTTTCATGCCCTGAATCAAAAAATGGCGGCGCGGCGGGCCGCCCGGGACCTTGGGAAGGAGTACAAAGAAATCGACCTTGTCGTCGCCCACCTCGGAGGAGGCATAACCATAGGCGCCCACAGGAAGGGACGTGTCGTCGACTGCACACACGGGCTCAGCGAGGGACCCTTCACCCCCGAGCGGGCCGGAAGCCTGCCGACACAGGATCTCGTCGATCTCGCCTTTTCCGGAAAAATGGACAAAAAACAACTGCTGGGAAGACTTATCGGCCGGGGCGGGCTTGCCGCCTATATAGGAACAAACGACGCCCAGAAGGTCGAGAGCATGATCCGGCAAGGCGACAAAAACGCGGAGAATGTTTACAGAGCCATGGCATATCAGATTGCAAAAGACATCGGTGCCATGAGTGTCGTCCTGCAGAGAAAACCTGACGCTGTCGTCCTTACCGGCGGTCTCGCGTTTTCGAAGATCCTGACCGACTGGATCAGAGAGATGATATCTTTCCTGGCCCCGGTACTGGTCTATCCGGGCGAGGACGAAATGATCGCCCTGGCGGAGGGCGCCCTCAGGGTCATGCAGGGAACAGAGGAAGTGAAGGAGTACTGATCCTTTATTTATAATCTTCCCTCACAGGATAAAAGACGTCGATGATGTAGCAATCCGTGATGGACCGCCCCGAATGCTTTGCGTGGGGGGCAATGACGACCACCGTTCCCGCTTCAATTGTTTTTGTCTCCCCGTCCACGGTCATTTCGAACGTACCCCTAATGACATTCGTAACCTGCTCATGCGGATGGGAATGCACGGGCAGCGAATGCCCGGCTTCGACATCCCAGTAGGAAAAAGTCATGTTCTGCGAATGGACGAATCTGGCATGGAATCCCTCCAGAACAGTCCGCCTTCCGACGGCCGGTAAATCCACAAACGGCATTGCTCTCCTCCTGAATGAAGATTTCAAAAGCCGGAATCTATATTCCGAAGTTTTTCCTTATCAGTATTGCGCGAAATATTCAAAAGAGAATTTACAGAACGTTCGGGATAAAGGAGCACAGGGCCGAAGACTAATGATTCTTTCGCCTGTACTTAGCCGCAGTAAGGACGCGACGAGCGTTTTTTAACAGCCTGCCAGGCGCTCCCATATGCGGATAATGGGCTGGTAAGATTCCCCGGGCGGTCTCGAAAAATCGCTGATCCTGCCGACCACTCCCGCAACTTTCACACCGGAGATCGATTCTACGGCCAAGCGGTTTTCGCGGATCATATCCGGCGGCGTCGCCTGCTCACCGGCATCGATGAACACGACACCCGCCGGCTTGATACCTCTTCTATCCAGGGCCTCGATGGTAAGGAGGGTATGATTGATTGTGCCCAGACCTGCTCTCGCGGCAATAACCGGCGTACCGCCCAGGGGCCCGATCATGTCGGCGACAAGCATATCCTCTGTCACAGGAACGAGAACTCCGCCAGCGGCTTCAATAATGACCGGCCGGAAAAGAGAACTGATCCGGAGCACCTCTGTTTCGATCACCTGGAAATCGACGGTTCTTCCTTCATCGCGGGCCGCGTAAACAGGGGCCTTGGGATTTCTGAAACAGTAAACCACGGAACCGGCCGGATCCTTATCCCGCAGAGGACCGGAGTTTTCATACACGAATCTCGCATCACTTCCGGAATCGTAAGAATCCATGCACCCCGTCTGAACCGGTTTCAGATAGAAGGGCGCGTACCCTCTTTCAAAAAAAAATTGCACCATAAGGAGCGAAAGCACGGTCTTTCCAACACCTGTATCAGTGCCGACGACAAAGAACACCCTGGGTTTTTTATTCAACTTCTCCATGGACCTCCTTCACCACTTTAACGAATAGATCTATATCCTCCTCTTCGTGCAGGGCGGTGATCCCGATTCTGAGAATGGCGCGATTCAGGGCAACAGTGGGATACCTGGCCGCAAGCACAAAGACGCCCCTTTCGAAGAGACGCCGCGACATTTCTGCAGCCTTGTTTTCATCGCCGATCTCCAGCGCCAGAATATGCGCATCGCCCGAAATCCGGAATCCCTCCCGCAGAAGGCGATCTTTCATCAGCAAGCAGGCTGCACGGAGGTGTCTTCTCTTCCCGTCGCTCCTCTCTGCGATTGCGAGAGCGTCGACGGCGGTGGCGGCATGCGCTTCCGGCAGGGTCGTGGTGTAAATGAGAGGAGAGGAAAAGTTGAAAAGAAAATCCTTGAAGCCTTCGGGCAGGAGGACGAACGCGCCGAAAAGGCCGAACGCTTTTCCGAAGGTGCCCACGGCGATATCCGCAACGCCGCCTGCAATCCCACGCCCTCCTTCTCCCAGGACCCCGAAGGCGTGGGCCTCATCGACTATGGCGAGGAATCCATACAGATCTTTCAACCTCTTCAGTTCCGCCGCATCCAGGATATCCCCATCCATGCTGAAAAGGGATTCCGTCAGGACGGCGGATCGACCGTGCTGCCCGGCTGAGCGGAGCCTGCGTTCCAGGTGGGACAGATTATTGTGGTTATATCCCGATAATCCGGAGCCGCTCATGATCATGCCCTTAACGCTGCTAGCATGGATGTGCTTATCGAAATAAACTCGGTCATCCCGTTCCAGAAGCGTTGAAATGAGACCCATGTTGGCCTGGTAACCGCTCGGAAAAAAGAGGGCGTCGCTGTAGCCGAAAAAAGCAGCGTACTCTTTCTCCGCCCGGGAAATAACCGAGTAATTGCCGCCGGCGAGCCGCGAAGATGATGAGGATGTGCCGTATCTCCTGAAGTTCCGGGCAGCGCACCGCCCGAGTTCCGCACAACAGCCGAGGCCGAGGTAATCATTGGACGCAAAATTCACGATGCGTCGGCCGCCCGAAAAGATGTATTTCCCTTCCCTGCGCGTAACCGGCGCGGGATTCCGCAGCAGGCCCGCCTTCCTCTGGTACGTCAGCCTGTTCTTGATCCGCTCTGCAAACATAGATAAAAATACCCCGCTCATTTTCCGGCGACCCGCGATTCCAGATAAAAGAGGAGGTCTTTCACCTTAAGCGCCGGGCCGTCTTCGAGGTCGCGGACGATTTCCGCCACCCTCGGCCCCGGCAGATGGGGATACTTGTCGCGGATGAAAGAAACCGTATCCCACCCGTTGAGGCCGGCCTCCATCGCATAAAACCGGAGTCTTTTGAGAAATATCTCGTCTTTTCTTATTTCGATCTTGAATCTGCGGCTCATCGTCGCAGCCAGTTCGATAAAGTCGATCGACTCCGCGCCGAGCTCGCGCACAAGATAACTCTCCGCAGTGATCCTCTTCTCATCCAGATCAAGAAGATCAGCCAGAATTCCCCTGACTTCTTCAAATAGGTCCATATCTCTTCCACAAAGCCGTGTTACCCCGCCTACGCCTCCCTGTTTTCCGTAACGGCCAGAATCGATTCGTAGGCCGCCCGGCAGAGCCGGTCGATTTCATCCTCCGTAATGCTCAGGGGCGGCATGAGGACAATGATATCCCCGAGCGGGCGGATGATTACGGAACGTTTTCTCGCTTCCATGATGACTTTGTGCCCTATCCTCATCCCGGGCGGGTACGCCTCTTTCGTCCGCCTGTCGGCGACTAGCTCTATCCCGGCCATGAACCCGCATTGGCGTACATCCCCGACATGCTTGAGCCCCTTGAAGCTCTCCAGTTTCTTTTCCAGAAGGGCGATCTTCCCGGCCAGAATCTCGAGTGTGCGCTCTTCTTCGAATATCTCGATGTTGGCGAGGGCGACAGCGCAGGCCAGGGGATTCCCGGTGAACGTGTGCCCGTGAAAGAAGGTCTTGAACTCGGAATACTCTCCGAGGAATCCCTCGTAGACCTCCTCCGTAACGAGGGTGGCGGCGAGGGGCAGGTAACCTCCGGAGAGGCCCTTTGCCAGGCTCATCATGTCCGGCGACACACTTTCGCGCTCGCACGCGAACATCTTCCCCGTCCTGCCGAAGCCGACCGCCACTTCGTCAGCGATCATAAAAATACCGTACCGGGTGCAGAGTTCTCTCACTTTTTTCAGATAGCCTTCCGGGTGGACAAGAATCCCTCCCGCCCCCTGTACCAGAGGCTCGATGATCAGGGCGGCGATCTCGTGTCCGTGACTCTTCATGATCTCCTCCAACTGTACCAGGCATACGAAACGGCACGAGGGATACTTCAGATTGAACGCACATCGATAGCAATAGGGCGAGATCGCGCGGTAGGCGGGAAAGAGTAGATCTCTGTACATGGAGTGAAAGAGGTCGATTCCCCCCAGGCTGACCGATCCGATTGTGTCTCCGTGATAGGCGTTGGCGAAATAGATGAATTTCTTTTTTGCAGGTTTGCCCGCCGGAGACTGCTGATGATACTGGAAGGCCATTTTCAGAGCGGCTTCAACGGCCGTTGACCCGTTGTCGGAATAAAAGACCCTCGTCAAACCTCCCGGGGCGATGTTAACGAGTTTCTCCGCCAGCCGGATCGCGGGAATGTTCGCGAGACCCAGAAGGGTCGAATGGGCGATCCTGTCCACCTGTTCCTTCAGGGCGCGGTCCAGTTTTTCTTTTCGATGCCCGTGGACGCAGGCCCATAGTGAGGAAACCCCGTCGATATAGCTATTGCCCTCGATATCCGTCAATATGCACCCCTTGCCTTCCTCGATGATGAGAGGATTCTCCCTGCCATACTCGCGCATCTGCGTAAAAGGGTGCCATAGATATTTTATATCAGCCTTCATCAGTTCCCGGTTTCTCTCTTCGTGATCCATTATCTCGCTCTCCGATGTGATTTTCTCGATTGCTCATGACGGGGCCCACAATATGGAAAGAAAAATCGGCGGTTTTATAGCAATGTATTCGGAATATGTCAACCAATATTATTGTGATTGGTTGACAATAAAGATAAAAAGACCCGCCGATGAAATTGTTTCGCGGGCCTTTCACGAAGGAAAAGAACTGCGGCGGCCGGATATCAGGAAATGCGGATGGAAGAAAATCTACTGCTGCGCAATCAGCCGCGCCCCATCAGGGGATGCTACAGCCTTCCGTCTGCCGAAGGAAGCGAACAGCCCCTGCCTCCTGCCGTTGACGCCGCCGTTTGCTGTTTTCCCGTCGACCATGCGCAACAGTTCCTCCACGATCTCTTTCAAATGCTCCGTTTGGCGGTCCATTTCAAAAGCGGCGGAAGAGGATTCATCCGCATTTGCGGCGCTCTGCTGCACCGCTGAGCTGATCTGCTGAATAGCTCTACTGACCTGCTCGATTCCGCTCGACTGTTCCACGCTCGCGGAATAGATTTCCGCAATCAACTCGGAAGTCCTTTTCCCCGAGTCTCCCATAATGTAGAATTCCTTCAATGTTTCGTCCACAAGATCGAGCCCTGTTTTAATATACTGAAGGGTTTCCCCGATGGTCTCCTCCGTATTCTTGGCGGCTTCCGCCGATCTCATGGCAAGATTCCTGACTTCGTCCGCAACCACGGCGAACCCCGCGCCCGCCGAGCCGGCGCGCGCCGCTTCCACTGCGGCGTTCAGGGCGAGCAGATTGATCTGAAAAGCGATATCATCGATCATTTTAACTATCTTTGCCGCTTTCTCCCCGCTCTCGGCGATCTGTTTCATGCAGGTGGCGGTCTCCCGCAGGGACTTGTGGCTTTTTTTCATGCTCTGAAAAGTCCCCTCCCCCGATCTTTTCATCTCGGCGGAATTTTCCGACGTCTTTTTGGTCATGGAGGATATTTCTTCCATCGTGGAGGCCATTTCCTCCGTGGTGGCCGCCTGTTCGGAAGAATTGGCGGCCAGCAGCTTGCTGGTGGATGAAACCTGGCCTGACACCAGGGTCACCTGGCACACTGTATCCGACAGTCTCTTTATGGACCGCCTGATGGGCTTCGTCAACGATCTTGACATGGCGATTCCGAAACCGATCGCCAGGATAATCCCGAAAATCGTGCCCACGGATGTCAGAAACTTAGCCCATTTCGCGAACAAGCCCGCTGACTTCAGATTATCCTCAGCCGCCTTCGCGTGGAATTCGATCACCTGCCCGAGCAGTTTCTCGGCCGCCTTGCCTGACTCTTTCACATTCGTATTTGAATAGGAAACGGCTTCGTCGCGCCTGCCGCTCCTGATCAGTTCCATGAGCTGCACGTGTTGTTTTTTCCAGTTCTCCCATGCCGGCCCGAACGCATTCCATAAATTCTCTTCCTCCTTTTCCTGTATGAGGGGCTCGTATTTCTTCCAGGCTTGATCGGCCCTTATCCATGCAGCTTCGATCGCCTTTATCTGGTTTTCCTTCTCCCTGTCATCCTGAACAAGTTCGGGCACTAAAAGATGGTATTCGCTTTCGCGAACGGATAATTGCGCTTCACTGAGTGTCTTCAGCGCCTCGATACTCAAAAGGCGCTTTTTCCCGATATCGTAAAGATAGGCGCTTAACCGGGACGTACCCATCCATCCTACGAAACCGCCGACCACGACAATAAGGGCCACAACCATGAAAGCACTTATAAGCTTTACACTCAATCTAGCGTCTTTCATTTTTATAATCTCCTTGTAAAATCAATGTGACGAAACCATTAAAAAAGACCTTGCGCGATATCATACATTAGTGTCTTTTGTTATATCGGTTGCAGAAAAAAATAACTTTAACCGGAAAAGACAGCAATCGCGTTACAGAAAAAACCCCGGCGGGGGCCGGGGTTTGAGGAAGGGGAAACTACAGGGGGGGCGGTATCCACAGGCGTGAACAGGTTGATTGTCGTTATTCCGATGCCTTGCTTTTGAACGGCCGGGCAGGAGCCGTCCAATACCTTTTTTTATTGCATTTCATCATACAATTGATGGGCGGTCATGAAAATAGCCGGAAAGTATGATTTTGATCCCGCTCTGAGATACGAAAAAGGTATTGCGGAAAAACACCCCGACTAAACAATAATAGAGCGGATAACCGGGTAAAGGAGGGTACCGGATCAAGTGGGAGTTCTCGATGTCGTCCGGGCATCCTTATCGCGCCGCCAGTTCTTTCAGCGCCTGTATGATATCGCCCTTTTTCTCGTATTTCTTTTTCCGGTCACCCGACACAATGATGCAGGTCGGCGTGGAATGCACCTCGTCTTCCTTGATATAGCGATTCATATCCGAAAAGAAACTGTCCGTTTCGCAACGTGAGAATTTGATTCCTCTCGACCTCAAGTAACCGGAAAGCGCCTCCTCGGCGGTTATCCCTGAAGACGCTGCTTCGAAAAGAGCTTTTTTGACTTTTTTGGCCCTTTCATAATCCGGACGGCCTCCCATTGCGTAAATGAAATACCTGGCGTAGAGGACCGTCTGCCTGTGCACGGGAGTATCGATACATACAAGCCTCGCCTTCCCGCCGGCCACAATCAGATCGAGAGTACTTTCAATTTCATTCTCCATCGACTGGCACGGCCCGCAAAAATAATCAGTGTAAAGACGGACCTCGACAGGACCGCCCCCGTATATGTAAGGATGCGCCTCATCGGCATAAACAGGTAACGTAGATCCCGTAAAGGCAAAAAGAAACAATACAAAACCCGCTATAGAGAGAAGTAAAAGCGGGAATACCCTTCTTCGGCGGTTCACCTCCAGTTCCACCTCCCCGAGAATATACAGACTTTTTCTCCATGCGCCTGAAACAGGCTCCCGCCTGCTGTAGTTAACCGCAAAGGCGAGGACAAGAGTCGCCCCGAATGCAAGACAGTAGGGGCAGAAGGTCCTCTGGACCCATTGGTAGCCGACAAGAAAGGCTTCCGCCCCGATTCCGGCGGCAAGGATCATCCTCAGCACGCGCATAAAACCGGCTCCGGCCGAAGTCGCCACCGCCGCCATAAATGCGATGCCGGCATATTTCAAATCGACTCCGAATATTTCTCCCGACAGATACGCACAGGCATCCTCGCAGCGGATATAGTACACCACGATGGCCATGCCCGTCAGTGCCAGCAAAACGGTAACCACTCTTTTCGGAAGCGCACTTGAAACCATTTTTCCTGTTTGCTGAAACGAATTATCATATTTTTTTTGCAGATAAAAGAACAAATATCACGGATGCAACCCTGCATTTCAGCCTGGCAAATAACCCCGGACCATGTTAAAAAATAAACAAGTCTGTCTGCCGATTCCCCGGCCCGAGATCAAATAACAGGATGAACCAAAGCACAACGATGGGCGGGACATTCGATCACATCTTGCTCTCGCGGATCCAGTTTGCATTGACCGCTATGTTTCATGTCCTCTGGCCGGTTTTCACAATCGGAGCCAGCCTCTTTCTTGTCGTTCTGGAAGCACTCTGGGTGAAAACCGCGAAGGAGATTTATTACCGTCACGCTCGCTTCTGGTCAAACCTTTTCGTACTCAACGTCGCCGTGGCAATAGCCACGGGCATCCCGATGGAATTCCAGTTCGGGACCAACTGGAGCCCCTTTTCCCGGACCGGGGGTGATTTCCTCGGCAACATGCTCGGATTTGAAGCCGCCATGGCGTTCATGCTGGATGCGGCCTTTATCTCCATCATGATTTTCGGTTGGAAACGGGTGTCCGCGCGGATGCATCTCTTTGCAACCTCAATGGTGGCCCTGGGGGCTTCGGTCTCGGCGTTCTGGATCATGGCGGCCAATTCCTGGATGCATACACCCGCCGGCGGGTATTTCAAGGAGGGCAAGTTCATCATTACCAGCAATTTCGATGCAATCTTCAATCCCGATATGTACTGGAGCGTCTCTCATATGTGGGCGGCCTGCATGGAGATCTCCGTCTTCTGCATCGGGGGTATCAGCGCCTGGTATATCCTGAAAAAAAGACATACGGAATTCTTCCTGGTCTCGTTCAAAATGGCGGTGATCGCGGCAATAGTCATCACTCCCCTGCAGATTTTTTTGGGAGACGGCGCCGGGCGCTCCGACCTTGAATATCAGCCGGCAAAACTGGCGGCCATGGAACTGCACTGGCGGACAAATGCCCCCGGAGAGGGCGCGCCCTTCTCCATCGCCGCCTGGCCTGATACGGAGCGGGAAAGAAACAGGTGGAGTATCGAGATCCCTTATGCGCTCAGTGTCCTCGCGACGCACACGCTTACGGGAAAGGTGAAGGGGCTGAGAGAAATAGCTCCGGAAGACCGCCCTCCCCTGGTTGTCAATTACTACGCCTTCCGGATCATGGTCGCCTCCGGGGTTGCTCTCTTTTTATTGATGCTGTGGACCCTCCGGGCATGGTGGAAGAACACGCTGACCGGCGAACTGGCCCCCGGACAGAAATCCCTTCTTTACTCGTGGATTGTGGCGATTCCACTGAGCTACCTGGCAATGGAATCGGGATGGGTCCTTCGGGAAGTAGGACGCCAGCCATGGGTCGTCTACGGGCTCTTGCGAACCAGCGATTCCGCGAGCACGGTGCCGGCCGGGACAGTCGCTTTCTCGCTCGCGGGCTTCACGCTTCTTTATGCCACATTTTTAACCCTTTTCCTGGCTTTTGCCCGGAACCTGATCCGCAAGGGACCGGACCTCGAAACTCCGGTACAGATCCCCGGTCTGAAAAAGTGAACGGTGCGATATGGAATTCCTGCAAAGCTACATCGTCGAGATCTGGTATATCATAATAGGATTTTTCCTTCTCTATTACGTCCTTGCCGATGGAGCCGATCTGGGTGTGGGGATCCTTTCGCTCTTCAGCACAAGCGCACAGGAGCGCGGCATACTGCTCGGGAGTCTTCAGCACGTGTGGCAGGATAATCAAACGTGGCTCATAGTGCTGGCGGGCATGCTTTTCGGCGCCTTCCCGATCTTCTACAGTCTCATCCTGTCTTCACTTTACGTGCCGATCATGATCATGCTGCTCGGACTCATCCTCCGCGGGGTCTCTTTCGAGTTCCGGATATTCTCCGACAGGAAACGGGTTTGGGGTCTTGCGCTCGGCGTCGGAAGCGCAATCGCCGCGGCGGCCCAGGGCTTCGCCGCAGGAAGCATATTCGGCGGTTTAGCCACGGAACATTGCCGTTTCGCCGGCGATATCTGGGATTGGCTGAACCCGTTCTCCGCCCTGGTTGCTTTCGGCCTCCTCTGCGCTTACACGACACTTGGGGCTAATTATCTGATTCTCAAGACGGAAGGGAATATCCAGAAAAAAAATTACCGCCACGCCGCGACAGCCTCAGTACTGACTTTCGCCGTCGGAGCCGTCATAGAGCTATGGATCATGGTCAGGTATCCCTCAATCGCAAATAAATGGACGGTGTATCCCTATTCTCTTATGATGATGCTCTTCCAGGGGCTCACGTTTTTTTCGATCTTCATGTATTACAGGAGCCTCCTGAGGAAACGGGAGCTTGCGCCTCTGCTCTGGAGTTTCTCCGTTTATACCTTTGCATTCGTCGGGCTGTCCACGGGGTATTATCCCTACATTATCCCCGATGTCATCACAATCAGGAATGCCGCCGCTTCTTCGCCTGAAACGCTGCTATTCATGCTCGTAGTAACTGCCGTTGCCGTGCCGGTCATACTGATTTACACAGGCTACAAGCACTGGGTATTTCGCGGCAAATCAGGACAATACGAAATTTGAGTTTTCCCGGCCGATACCGCCTCTTTTCCCCGATCTCGAATTCAGGGATTTCGAATTTGAAAATCAGGCATTGTCTAATAGTAAATGGGCCGCCCGGAATGCTTGAATTTTTATGTAAGTAAGTTCAATGCCCTGAAATAGCGCGAGGACATATTTTTCAATGCAGACAAAATCACGCCTGGCGGAAGAGGCCCGGATAGCCGTCATGATCCTGCTGAGGGGATACCCGGGTCTTTTTTTTAAAGAGATAAAAAGACGCCTGCATTCCGAGGATACATATTTCGGCCTGCGCAGGGATCTGTCTGTCCCGTTCGACTCACCTGAAGCGAAAGTGCCGATCGACATAAGACCCCTCCGGAAGAACGATTTGTCCATTATCTTCGGTTCGAGCGGCAGAGGACTCACCGCACACGAACTGAAGGATCATATGCGGCGCAATCTTCTCCTGCGAGCGAATATTCCCACGTGTTACGCTGCTGTGATCCATGACGACACGCCCTGCTACATTCAGTGGCTGATCGGCCCGGAGCACAATGAACAGATACAGAAACATTTCAAGGGAGGATTCCCCCCGCTCGGTCCGGATGAAGCCCTTCTCGAAGGGGCATATACACCGCCCGCCTACCGCGGTCTCGGGATCATGTCGCGCGCCATGTCCATGATCGCGGAAAAAGCGGTGGAGTTCGGAGCGCGACGGGCGATCACCTTTGTCTGCTACGACAATATATCCGCTCTGAAGGGATGCAGAAGCGCCGGATTCGTGCCTTTCACTATCCGCACGTCGCGCTGGCGCAGCTTCAAGCGAACCCTGAATTTCACCCCACTGTCTTCGGTTCCCGGAAATAATGTCGTGACATTACCGAAAATATTCAAATCCGGTCCGTGAGGCTGACATGTACAGGTCGAAATTCCTGAATGCGTACTACTTCTTCAAGCCTGTCATTCCAAGGCGCCTGCAGATCCTGTTAAGACGCAGAATCGTATCCAGGAAGCTATCACTTTGCAGGGATATCTGGCCTATCGACGAGGAGTCGTCCCGACAGCCGCGAGGGTGGCCCGGCTGGCCGGGAAAAAGAAAGTTCTCTCTGGTATTGACGCACGATGTTGATACCGCGAGGGGACAGGCCCGGTGCCGTCCATTAATGGAGCTGGAGAAAGAACTCGGGTTTCGCTCATCCTTTAATTTTGTGCCTGAACGGTACCCGGTTTCCCCTCAGCTGCGGTTTCTTCTGGCCAAAAACGGCTTCGAAATCGGCGTCCACGGATTGTATCACGATGGGAAATACTTCCGGTCAAGGGAGATTTTCGAGAAGCGGGCCATCCGCATCAACGCCTACCTGGAGAAATGGCAATCCGTCGGGTTCCGTTCCCCTTCCATGTTGCACAACCTGGAATGGATGCATCTTTTAAATATCGAGTACGATTCATCCACATTCGACACGGACCCTTTTGAGCCCCAGCCGCAGGGCGTACGGTCGATTTTCCCGTTATGGATTCCCGGCTCCGCGTATCCGCACGGGTTCGTGGAGCTGCCCTACACTCTTCCCCAGGATTTCACGCTATTCGTCATAATGAAGGAAAAAGGGATCGACATCTGGAAGAGAAAACTGGACTGGATTGCGAAGCACGGCGGGATGGCCCTCCTTAATACGCATCCCGATTATATCCACTTCGAGGGCAAGAGGCAGGGTGCGGAAGAATATCCTGTCGATTACTACAGGTATTTTCTGGAATATATCAAAGCCGTATACGAGGATTCATACTGGCACGTACTGCCGAGAGAAATGGCCCGATTCTGGTCGGAATACCTGCAGAAAAACAGTCTGCTGGAAAATACAACGGGCCTGAGTGACAGCACAATGTCCGTCGTCGCGGGGCTGGAATAAAAGGCCCTTACTTGACGAAACGCAGGTGCTTGCGCGTCCCCGTCTCGGGAGAGACCTTCCGGATAGCATAACCTATGACTCTCTTTTTCCCGTCCGCAGGATCTCTGACGCAGAACCATTCCACGCATTCATCCGGCCCCAGATAGACGCCCCGTATATTTCCTTTGTCCCGGTGACTCGATCGGGGCGAGGCGACCCACCTCATTGCTTCAGTTGAAATAGAGTACATGAACAGCCCCCCTCCATCCGTGGATTTGCAGAATGCCGGCGGCCGATCCGATGATTATTGCGCGGCATCATGAAAGAGATTAATTTGTATTATGCCTTCCGGAAATCCGCCATCAGGAATTCACTGATTTGACGACTCGAAATACCCTATAATGGAAGCAGCCGCAGGATGATAAAGGCAGATTGAAACGGATGGCGGAGAGAAATGGAGATACACGATCTTCCGCAGACGCTCCATATGAAAAAAATAGCACACATTTTAGAAATATTCGGAAAAATCATACACGAGGTCTCCCCGTCGACACCGTCGCCGGGACGGCTTCTGGGTCTTTTGATGGCGGCATGGATCGGCTCCGCACTGTTGCTCTGGATGTGCGCGGCAACCGCCGCGCTCCTCCTGGAAAACAAATGGATAGCCGCAATGGATTCCCGAATTCTGGAGAGCGTGCGCCATTTCAAGTCGCCGGCGGTCACAAAATTCATGACCGCCGTCAGCATGTCCGGGGGAGCCGTCTTCCTGACATCCTGTGGCATTCTTCTTGGCATCTATCTTTTCCGGGCGAGGAAGATACCCGATTTGATCGGTTTTGCATTCACCATGATAGGGGGGTCTTTTCTGTTTCTGCTGTTGAATGTACATATCCGCCGGCCGAGACCCGTTTCGGAATTCCACTTCGTTAAATCCTCGGGATGGAGTTTCCCGAGCGGTCATGCCATGACGGCCGTATTGTTTTACGGGATGGCGACCTATCTGATCTGTAATCATGTCCATACATGGAGTCTCAAGGTGCTCGCAGCAGCTATGGCGGGCATCATCGTCGTTTTGATCGGTTTGAGTAGAATATACTTCCAGGTCCATTATTTGACGGATATCCTCGCCGGATACGCCTTCGGCCTCTTCTGGCTTTTCGTGTGCATCATCTGCGTGGAAGCGTATAAAGCACTCGTAAAAGTGCATTAGGAGTTGCGGAAAATAAGCTAAGGACAATAGAAGGTGAAAATAATGGAATCCCCTATGGTGGAAAAGGGCCTCTTCAATTATGTATATCTCAATAAAACACAGAGGAGGAAAAGAGCATGGCCGAAAAAGAACTTACCACAAAAGCCCGCAGTGGAAGGAGTCTTCCTGTAAGAAGAGAGCCGGAACGATTTCCTTTCTTTTCCCTCGCGCGAGAGATGAACAGATTGTTCGAGGATTTTTTTGGAAGGGAAATCGCGCGTCCCTTCGAAGCGGAGGAATGGTATGAGACATTCCCCCGGATTGATGTCAGGGAATCCGACAAGAAAATTACGGTAACTGCGGAACTGCCGGGAATGGAGGAGAAGGATATCGACCTGCTCCTCACAGCCGACTCACTGACCATCAAAGGAGAAAAGAAGGAGGAAATCGAAGAGAAAGAAGAGAACTACCTTCGCATGGAGAGGCGCTACGGCGCATTCCACAGAGTCATACCGCTTCCGGAAGAAATAGATGCGGAAAAGGCCGAAGCCAATTTTAAAAATGGAATACTTCGCGTGGACCTGCCCAAATCCGAAAAAGCGGGCGCCAGGAAGAAAAGAGTACCCATAAAATCCGAAATGCACTGATCCGTTGAGGCGAGTCCCTTCGGTTGCATCCAGCAGTGCCTGCAATGTACTCTCCGGCGGTATGGATATCCCCTCTCCGAAAGAAATCAGGACGGCGGCGCGCAAGAGCGGCAAATGAAAGAGATGGATTCAAACAATCTGTCACTCTTCGACGGCAAGGAAGGACACGCGGCTCTTATTGCCTACGCCGGAAAAATCTTCGATGTCAGCTCAAGCAGACTGTGGAAAAACGGCCTGCACATGAATCGCCATCAGGCAGGCCGCGATCTCAGCATGGAAATGGAAGGCGCTCCCCACGGCCCGGAAGTCCTGGACCGGTTCCCGCCGGCAGGCCTCCTGAAAGTCGCAGGAGCGCCTGCCCCGCCCAAGCCGGGGCTCGCATTCGGGCTGCTGTCGCGTCACCCGATTCTGAAACGGCACCCGCACCCCATGCTCGTTCATTTTCCGATCGCCTTCATGTATGCAGTGACTGTTTTCAACCTGCTTTTTCTCACAACCGGGGCAAAAGGATTGGAAACGGCGGCTTTCTATTGCCTCGCCTCCGCAGTCCTCTTCACGCCCGTCGCCGTACTGACAGGTTATCTGACATGGCGGTTGAACTACGGAGGCAAGCCCATGCGGCCCGTTTCCATAAAGATCAGGTTTTCATGGATTCTGCTCTCCATCTCCAGCGCCGCCATGTCCTGGCGAATAAGCGCACCGGAAATAGCGGAATTTCCAGGTGCGGCAGGCGTCATCTATTTTCTGCTCATCGTTTCCCTCGCCCCGGTAGTAACTGTTATCGGCTGGTTCGGCGGGCAATTGACCTTCCCCATTGAGCGATAGTGTCCAAAAAATCCGGTTCAGGTTTTTCGAAGCCCAAAATCAGGTAATCAGCAAATAGTCCGTTATCGAATTAACTGCTAAGTTAAAACAACACAAGGCCAGGGGCTCTCTTTGGGAAAAATATCCCCCGTCTTCTCATATTATTTTTTTGCCGCCCTTGCCCTTTGCCCGCAGCGAAGCGGCGCAAAAATATTCCTGGGCGCGGAAATTATCGTCTTTATCACCCGCTTATCATCGGAAGCGGTATCTTCCCAACGCGTCAAGGCCCCGTGCGGAAGAAAATAGCCATTCTGGAGGAAGCCGATCCGTGGACGTCCCATCCGCTCAACAGGCATCTCTATGGCCATTGGTCGTCTATTTTTCCCTCGTTCTCCTCCTTGTCATGACCCTGATCGCACTTTCCCATGTACTCGGACAGAGACACAATGAAAGGGTGACCGGAGAGCCCTATGAATCCGGGATCATTCCGACCGGCTCGGCGCGTATCCGCTTCGATGTTTCATATTACCTCATCGCCATGTTCTTCGTCATCTTTGATGTGGAAGCCGTATTCATCTTTGCGTGGGCCGTTTCGTTGAGAGAAGCGGGATGGACCGGGTATATAGAGATACTGATTTTCATCGCCGTTTTGATCGCCGCCCTGATCTACTTGTGGCGGATGGGCGCTCTTGAAACAGGCACATCGAAGCAAGGGATACGATTTCAGAACAGGGGATAGCCGAAGTGACCTGGATATTTCGCAGACATCGGAACCTCCCCGTAGTGGAAAAGGCGGGTACTGCGGGACCCACAAGCGGACAAGGGGTTTTTCTGGGTCGCTTACAGGAAATCCTGGCATGGGGACGGAAAAATTCGCTATGGCCCTTCAATTTCGGGCTTTCATGCTGCTATGTGGAATTGGCGACGAGCATCACGAGCAAATTCGATATCGCCCGCTTCGGAGCGGAAGTCTTCCGGGGAACTCCCCGCGAAGCGGACCTGATGATCGTCGCGGGAACGCCTTTCATCAAAATGGCTCCCGTAATCAAGAGGCTATATGAACAAATGATGGAACCCCGCTGGGTCATCTCGATGGGCTCCTGTGCCAATTCAGGCGGCATGTATGACATTTACAGTGTGGTTCAGGGCGTGGATAAATTCCTTCCAGTGGACGTCTATGTCCCGGGTTGTCCTCCCCGTCCGGATGCCCTGCTGGAGGGCCTGTTGCTTCTTCAGAACAGGGTCGGCAATGAAAGAAGACCGCTCAGCTGGATCGCCGGATCTCAAAAAATCGGGATACCGGAGATGCCTTCGATGCGCGATCTTAAAGCAGCGGGGAGACGGGAAATCATGGAGATGCGGGCACCCGATGAAGTCTGACACAGCGCAAGATGACAATGGAAAAGGGGAGCCATGTTATACAGGAATTACAGAACAGATTCGGCATAGAGTCGATTACCGTTCAGACGACGCAGGATGGTATACCTACAGTATGGGTTCCCGGACATGAGGTGCATGCAGTTCTGAAATATCTGAAGACAGAGATCAACAGCCCCTACCGCATGTTGTTTGACCTTACGGCGGTTGACGAGCGCGTCCGCTGCCATCGCGAGGGTCAGCCGGGAGGCGATTTTACGGTAGTATACCACCTCCTTTCTTATGAAAGGAATGAAGACATACGCATCAAGACGGCGATCTTCGGGGACCGCCCCGCCGTAAGGAGCATTGTCGACATCTGGCCCGCCGCCGACTGGTATGAATGCGAGGTGTGGGATATGTTCGGAATCGACTTCGAGGGCCATCCCCGGCTCCGCCGCATCCTGATGCCGCCTACGTGGAAAGGACATCCTCTTCGCAAAGACCACCCCGCGCGCGCCACGGAGATGGGACCTTTCCGGTTTCCTGAAGAAAAAGAGAAAGAAGAAGACGAGGCCCTGGAATTCCGCCCTGAGCAATGGGGCATGAAACGAAGCGGCAGGAATACGGATTTCATGTATGTCAACTTCGGGCCTCAGCATACCGGCACGCATGGACCACTGCGTATTATCGTCGAGCTGGACGGAGAGCAAGTCGTCGATGCCGTCCCGGATATCGGTTATCACCACCGGGGAGCGGAAAAAATGGGAGAGCGGCAGACCTGGCACACCTATATTCCCTACACGGATCGCATCGATTATCTTGGAGGAGCGCTGAACAATCTTCCCTATGTCCTTGCTGTCGAGAAGCTTGCCGGAATCGAGGTGCCCGACAGGGCGAGTGTCATCCGCGTCATGCTGGTCGAGTTGTTCCGCCTGGCCAGCCATCTGGTCTGGTACGGCACGTTCTCGCTGGATGTAGGAGCGATGTCTCCGGTGTTTTACACTTTCAACGATCGGGAGGTTATATTCGGAATCATCGAAGCGGTCTGCGGCGGCCGCATGCACCCGATGTGGTTTCGCATCGGAGGCGTAGCACAGGATCTTCCCAGGGGATGGGACAGGCTGGTACGCGATTTCCTCGACTATTTTCCCCGCCGCCTCTGCGAGTACGACGAAATGATCATGAAAAACAGGATTTTCAAAAAGCGCACGAAAGGAATAGGAAAATATACCCTCGACGAAGCCATCGAATGGGGCGTGACCGGCCCCAATCTCCGGGCCTGCAATTTCGAATGGGATTTCCGGAAAAAGCGGCCCTACTCGGGATACGACCGCTTCGATTTCGAAATCCCGACGGCGCCGGACGGCGATGCGTACGGCCGCGCTATAGTACGCGTCGAGGAAATGCGCCAGAGCCTGAGGATAATCGAGCAATGCCTGGAAAACATGCCGGAGGGACATTACAAGTCGGAGCACCCGCTTGCCACGCCGCCTCTCAAGGACAAAACCATGCACGATATAGAAACGCTGATCACGCATTTTCTTAATGTAAGCTGGGGGCCGGTGATTCCCCCCGGCGAGGCGGCCGCGACTATCGAATCGGGAAAAGGTAATTACAGCTACTATCTCATAAGCGACGGGAATACGATGTCCTATCGCACGCGCATCCGCACGCCCTCTTTCGCGCACATCCAGAGCGTGCCTCTCCTCTGCCGCGGGCTCATGGTTGCCGATCTGATCGCGATCCTGGGGAGCATCGATTACGTGCTGGCAGACGTCGACCGCTGAGAAAAAAGAAAGGAGTTCGATTGCGCATTGCTCACTGATGACGAAAAACGGCGGATAGAAGCCGAACTCGACAAATACGAGCGCAAGGAGACCGCCTACCTCGAGGCATTGAAAATCCTGCAGGAGTGTCGGCGTTGGATATCCGACGAGGGGATCAAGGACCTTGCCGTGCTCCTGAACATGACGCCTGATGAGCTGGATGCAATCGCCGCATTTTATCCCTTTATATTCCGCAAACCGGTCGGAAGGCACATAATATTTATATGCGACAGTGTGAGCTGCTGGATTATGGGTTATGAAGGAATACTCGATCACATAATGAGCCGCCTCGGAATCGGTCTGGCGGAAACGAGCGCGGACGGGAAATTCACGCTTCTGCCGGTTTCCTGCATCGGCATGTGCGACCACGCTCCGGCTTTGATGATCGATCGCGAACTGCACTTGGATGTACGCATGGAAAATATCGACAGGATACTGGAAAGTTATGAGTAGCTCAAAGCTGAAAGCAGCTTTGAGTTTCCGGCTTTCTTCGACTGGAGGGTGGAATGGAAAAGCCCCTCACCGGACACATCAGGCGGGGAGAAATGCTGGGCATCGAGGAATATGAGAAAATGGGAGGATATCTCGCTTTGCGCAAGGCTCTCCACGGCATGTCTCCGCAGGACATCCTGGCCGAGGTGAAAGCCTCCAATCTGCGGGGAAGAGGCGGAGCCGGTTTCCCCACAGGCATGAAATGGAGCTTCGTTCCCGCGGACGGCCGGTCTGCGGGGCCTAAATATCTGATTTCGAACTCCGATGAAATGGAGCCCGGAACCTTCAAGGATCGCGTCATCATGGAGGGCAATCCGCACTTGATGATCGAGGGCATGATCATCGGCTCCTACGCCGTCCAGGCCGACATCGCTTATATATTCCTGCGCTGGGCCTATGTACAGTCATCGACGAGACTTGAGCGGGCTCTGGCGGAGGCGTATGAGAAAAAATATCTGGGCAGGAATATCCTTGGGTCGGGTTACGGCCTGGAAATGCGCATCCACACCAGCGCCGGGCGTTACATTTGCGGAGAGGAGACGGCGCTCCTGAACGCTCTTGAGGGAAGAAGGGGGATTCCGAGGTCGAAGCCCCCTTACCCGCAATTGAGCGGTCTGTGGGGAAAGCCGGCGGTTGTAAACAACGCGGAGACTTTTGCGAACGTTCCGCATATTATCCTCAACGGCGCGGATTGGTATAAAGGGCTGAGCCGTTCGAAGGACGGCGGCACGAAAATCTACGGAATCAGCGGAAAAGTCAGGAAGCCCGGATGGTGGGAACTGCCGATGGGAACCACTCTGCGGGAACTTCTGGAAGAACACGCGGGAGGCATGCAGAGCGGATTCACATTCCGCGGGGCACTGCCCGGCGGGGGGTCGACCGATTTCATCACGGCGGATCATCTGGATACCCGGATGGACTTCGATTCATTGTCCAGGGTCGGCAGCAGGCTCGGTACGGGAATTGTGATCGTTCTCGACGACATGACCTGCCCGGTCGGCATGGTCCTGAACCTGACAAGATTCTTCGCCCGGGAATCCTGCGGCTGGTGTACGCCTTGCTGGGCCGGCCTGCAGTGGGCGGAAGAAATCCTCGACAGAATCGAAAAGGGAGCCGGCAGACCCGATGATCTTGATCTCCTCGCCTTCCATTGCCGCATGCTGGCCCCGGGGCATACATACTGCGCCCACGCGCCCGGGGCAATGGAGCCTGTCCAGAGTGCTCTCAAGTATTTCAGGGAGGATTTCGAGCGGCACATCCGCGAGAGGAAGTGCCCGTTTAAAAATAGAAGGTGAAAGGGCGAGAGGATAAGATCAAGTTTTTTGCCCTGAGCCTTTGGCCCAGCGCCTGATAAAGATGAAGTCTATGGCGATCATTTATATAGAAAATAAACCGTACTCGGTGAAAGACGGGCAGAATCTCCTCCACGCATGCCTCTCCCTCGGCTTTAATCTACCATACTTTTGCTGGCATCCGGCCATGCACTCCGTGGGCGCGTGTCGCCAGTGCGCGGTCAAGGAGTTCAGGGATGAGGGAGATACGAAAGGAAAGATCGTCATGTCCTGCATGACTCCCGCAAACGACGGCGCCCGCATATCCATTAACGACCCCGAAGCGGTGGAGTTCCGCCGTGGCATTACGGAATGGCTCATGGTAAACCATCCGCATGACTGTCCAGTATGCGACGAGGGGGGAGAGTGCCATCTTCAGGACATGGTGGTCATGACGGGGCAGGTCTACCGGAGGTACCGCGGCAGAAAAAGGACTTTCCGCAATCAGGACCTAGGGCCTTTCGTGAACCATGAGATGAATCGCTGCATTCAGTGCTACCGCTGCCTTCGCTTTTACAGAGACTATGCGGGGGGACGGGATTTCGGAGCTTTTTTGACGCATAACCTGGTCTATTTCGGGCGGCACGAAAGCGGCGCTCTGGAGAGCGAATTCAGCGGCAATCTTGTGGAAGTCTGTCCGACCGGCGTCTTCACCGACAAGACCTTCAAAAAACATTACACACGCAAATGGGACCTGCAGACGGCCCCCTCAGTCTGCGTGCACTGCAGTCTTGGCTGCAATACTATACCCGGAGAACGCTACGGCATGCTCAGAAGAATACGCAACCGTTACAATGGAGAAATCAACGGCTACTTTCTCTGCGACCGGGGTCGATACGGCTATGAATTTGTCAATGACCGGCAAAGGATTCTCAATTACCGGCTTTCGAAAGCAGGCCGGGACGGAGCGGTCGCCGGCGGCTCTCAGGGAGAATCTCCGATGGACCGCATCAAGGAAATTCTCGCTGGCGCCAAAATGACAATAGGCATCGGCTCCCCCCGGGCATCCCTGGAATCCAATTTCGCCCTCCGTACCCTGGTCGGATCTGATTCTTTCTTTCACGGAGTACCCGAACCGGAATTCCGTCTCGTTTCCCTGATCATAGATATCCTCAAAGAAGGACCGGCGCGGTCCCCGTCTCTGCGCGATATGGAACGGGCCGACGCCGTCTTTGTGCTCGGAGAGGATGTGACCCAGACTGCTCCCATGGCCGCTTATTATTTGCGCCAGTGCGTGAAAAAAAAGCCGTTGGATATCGCCCGACAGCTCCACATTCCCGAATGGGACGACACGGCCGTGAAGGAAGCCGTCCAGATGGACCGGGGAGCCCTTTTCGTAGCATCGGTGAAAGGCACAAAGCTGGATGACATTGCGCGGCGGACCTTCCGGGCCCCGCCCGACGGACTTGCCCGGCTCGGTTTCGCGGTCGCCCGCGAGTTGAATGAGGACATCCCCGCGGTCGAGGGACTGTCGCATGAGGAAGCCTCCCTGGCCCGCGATATCGCGGATGCGCTGCATCGCGCGGAGCACCCTCTGATCGTATCGGGAACTTCCTCCGGAACCGAGGCCGTCATTCAGGCCGCCGCCGATATAGCATGGGCTCTATGCACGCACGGTCATGCTGTGGAGCTCTGCTATCTTCTGCGGGAATGCAACAGCATGGGACTGGGTCTCATGGGCGGGCGCCCCTTGAACGAGGCCGTGAAGGCCATTCAGCGGGGAACTGCGGATACGGTCATCGTCCTGGAAAACGACCTCTACCGAACGATGAATCAGGACGAGGCGGATATACTACTCGCGGCTAAGAACACGATCGTTCTGGATCATCTTGTCAACAGGACTGTTCTGAAGGCGAACATCGTTCTTCCGTCAGCGACATTCGCCGAGTCGGAAGGCACTCTGGTGAGCAATGAAGGAAGAGCACAGCGGTTCTACAGCGTTTTCACGGCCGGCGAAAAGATCCGGGCGAGCTGGCGCTGGCTGCGAGATATAATGACCGCCGCCGGAAATCCAACCGGAGCGCAGTGGATCACTATTGACGATATCACCGACGCCATTGCGTCGTCGATCCCGCATCTGGAGGGCGTTTCGGAGGCGGCGCCCCATGCCGGATTCCGTATCTCCGGAATGAAAATCGCCCGCCAGCCGCACCGGTACAGCGGGCGCACCGCAATGCTCGCCCATATCGCCGTGGACGAACCGAAGCCTCCGGACGACCCCGACTCCCCACTGTCCTTTTCCATGGAAGGATATAATGGACAGCCCCCCTCCACCCTGATTCCCCGCTTCTGGGCGGCGGGATGGAACTCCGTCCAGGCCGTCAATAAATTCCAGAGCGAACCGGACGGCCCTCTGCGCGGAGGCGATCCGGGAAAGAGGCTCATTGAGCCCGGAGCTAAAAAAGAGTGGAGCTTTTTTAAAGAAATACCACCTGCTTTCACGCCGAAGGCGGGCAAGTGGCTGGCTGTTCCCGTTTTTCACATCTTCGGTTCGGAGGAACTGAGCGCAAGATCTCCCGCCGTAGGGGAACTCGCACCCGCTCCTTATCTGGCCATACATCCCGAAGATCAGGAGGCGGCCGGGCTGAAAGAAGACGAATACGCAGAAGTTTCAATATGCGGCAGGAAGCAGATACTCCGGGTCATGCCGGACACATCGATGCCGAAAGGGATACTTGGATTGCCGGCGGGCATTCCAGGAATGGAAAGTATGTGGGCACCGGCATGGATCGAATTGAAGGCGCGCAAGAGTAAGGAAAAGGGGTCATCCACATGACGACCGGATTTCTCCTCACTGTAATCGGCGTGCTTATCGTGCTGATCATCACAGCAGCAGGGCTGACGTGGCTTGAGCGCAGATTGCTCGCTCTCTGGCAGGACAGATACGGACCCAATCGCGTGGGCCCTTTCGGAATATTTCAGGCGGCGGCCGATCTGATCAAGATCATCACGAAAGAGGACTGGATTCCGCCGACCGCGGAAAAAGCCATTTTCGTCATCGCACCCGCGGCCATCGTTGCAACCGTCCTCATGTCTTTTGCCGTGATCCCCTTTGCTCCTGACATCGTCATCGCCGACCTCAATATAGGGTTGCTCTTCTTTCTCGGAATGTCCTCTCTCGGTGCTTACAGCCTGGCTCTGGGGGGATGGTCTTCTAATAACAAGTACGCCCTTCTGGGCGGACTGCGGGGTGTGGCGCAGATGCTGAGCTATGAGGTTTTCATGGGCCTTTCCCTTATGGGAGTCGTCATGCTTGCAGGATCTTTCGACCTGGTGAAAATCGTGGAAGCCCAGCGAGATATCTGGTTCTGTTTTCCCCAGGCCATCGGTCTGATTGTGTTTTTCACGGCGGGTGTGGCCGAGACGCGCAGGCTTCCGTTCGATCTGCCGGAAGCGGAAGCCGAGCTGATTGCCGGTTACCACACGGAATATTCGGGCATGAAATTCGGCCTGTTCTCCATGGGAGAGTACCTGGGAATGACGCTGATTTCAGCCCTTACCACAACCCTTTTCTTCGGCGGATGGATGGGTCCGTTCCTGCCGCCGTTGCTCTGGTTCATCCTGAAGGCCTTCTTCTTTATCTGTCTTTTTATACTGCTCAGGGCATCCCTGCCCCGGCCCCGGTTCGATCAGCTAATATCTTTCGCATGGAAGATCATGCTCCCACTGTCTCTTTTGAACCTGCTTGTAACGGGCGGAATTCTCCTTTTGAGAAGTTCTTGAGGATCGACAATGGTCAGCATACTGAAGACCCTGTTTTATGTGTTCCTACACACCTTCCGGAAAAGGGTGACCGTCCTGTATCCGGAGGTGAAGCCGCGCATACCTCCCCGATGGCGGGGGCGCATCATCCTGTCGCTCGACCCGAACGGAGAAGAACGTTGTGTTGCGTGCTATCTCTGCGCCGCGGTCTGTCCCGTGGATTGCATCTCGCTGCAGGCCGCGGAGGATGGACACGGTAGACGCTATCCGCAGTTTTTCCGGATCAATTTCTCCCGATGCATTTTCTGCGGTTTCTGCGAAGAGGCGTGCCCCACATACGCGATCCAGCTTACAACTGATTTCGAAATGGGGGAATACAGGCGGGAGCATCTGGTTTATGAAAAGGAACACCTCATGATCAGTGGCACCGGAAAATATCCCGGCTACAATTTCTACAGGGTCGCCGGAGTCGCAATCGGAGGAAAAGACAAGGGAGAAGCCGAAAACGAAATGCCGCCCGATGATGTAAAAAGACTCATGCCGTGAAAACGGCAAGGGCCGGAATAGAACGCGGAACGATCCCGGGCCGCTTCCGGCTCCACACCCCCGTGCCGATAATCGAGATAGCCCTATGGCCTATGCTTTCTACATCGCCGCCACTGTCGCCGTTATTTCCACTTTTCTGGTCATCTCCCGGATGAAAGTGGTCCACGCCCTTCTTTACCTTGTCATGTCCCTTTTATCCGTGGCTTTGATCTTCTTCATACTGGGCGCGCCTTTTATCGCCGCTCTGGAAGTGATCATTTATGCGGGAGCCATTATTGTCCTGTTCATTTTCGTCATAATGATGCTCAAGATCGGGCCGGAAACCGTTGCATGGGAACGGCGGCTTCTGGAGCCCCGCATGTGGAAAGGTCCCTCGGTCCTCGCGGCAATTCTATTTGCTGATCTTGCCTATATTCTGGCCAGCGCGGAATATCCGCCGGCCGTGTATCGCGTCATCGGCCCCGGCGAAGTGGGGATTGCCCTGCTCGGACCATACCTGATCGGAGTCGAGCTTGCATCAATTCTCCTTCTGGCCGCGCTGGTCGGCGCTTTTCACCTAGGAAGGCGCTATGGGAGGGAAATCGAAATTCCGGATCAGGAAGGCACAATCCGGGATACATCAGAGGTGTCATGAAATGCAGATATTGCTGCAATCCGGTTTCATCCTGGCGTGGGTCCTCTTTGTGCTCGGGTTGACAGGAGTCCTTATAAGACGCAATATCATATTTGTCTTGATGTCAATCGAAATCATGCTGAATGCGGCGGGGCTTGCGTTCATAACGGCGGCGTCTGGGTGGGGACGGCCCGACGGCCAGGTGATGTTCATATTTATTCTCTCCGTCGCGGCGGCGGAGGTGTCGGTCGGCCTGGGCCTCGTCATCCTCTTTTACCACCGCTTCGGGACACTGGATACCGACGAGGCAAGCAAAATGAAGGGTTGATCCTATGGAACTATTGTGGCTGATCCCCGCTTTTCCCTTTGCCGGATTCGTTCTTCTGGTACTCGCCGCAGATCGCCTTTCAAGAAAGTGGATACCGCTGATCGGCGCCGGCTCCGTGGGGATCTCGGCAATCCTGTCTGTATACATAGTCTCCCTGTTTATCCTAACCCGGCCGGGCGAAGCCTATTGCCTGAAACTGTGGACATGGATGCAGATATCCGGATTCTCACCTCCGGTATCGCTCTATCTCGACGAACTATCGGCGGTCATGATGATCGTCGTGGCAGTTGTAAGCTTTCTCATTCACGTGTATTCCGCAGAATTCATGGCTGAAGAAGAAGGGTACAGCCGTTTTTTCGCATACATGAATCTATTCGTCGGTTTCATGCTCACTCTGGTGCTGGCGGAAAACCTGCTCCTGTTGTATCTCGGATGGGAGGGTGTCGGGCTCTGCAGCTACCTGTTGATAGGCTTCTGGTACAAGGATCGCAAGAACGTTCTCGCCGCCAATAAGGCCTTTATCGTCACCCGCGTCGGCGATGCCGCCATGGCGATCGGCCTCCTGCTCCTTTTCACCCAGCTCGGCTCACTGGACATCCAGGAAATGATGCGCAGGGCGTCGCACGACTGGCGGCCTGGATCTCCGGTCGCGGTAGCCTCAGCAGCCCTGCTCCTGGGAGGAGCCGTGGGAAAATCCGCCCAGCTTCCGCTTCAGGTTTGGCTTCCGGATGCAATGGCCGGTCCAACACCGGTGAGTGCACTTATCCATGCCGCAACCATGGTCACCGCGGGAGTCTACCTGATTGCACGGACATATCTTCTTTTCACCATAGCGCCCGCTGTCCAGTCACTGGTTGCGGCCATCGGGGCCGCCACGCTGCTCATTGCAGGATTCAGTGCCCTCACACAATGGGATATCAAACGCGTGCTGGCTTACTCCACAATCAGCCAGATCGGATATATGTTTCTCGCCCTCGGTGTCGGCGCATGGGTCGCCGCTGTTTTTCACTTCATGACCCATGCCTTCTTCAAGGCCCTGCTCTTCCTCGGGGCCGGCGTCGTCATCCAGGGTCTCGGCGAGGAGCATGACATGTACAAGATGGGAGGGCTGCGGACGCAGCTTCCCTTGACATTCTGGACTTTTCTCATCGGCGCAGCTTCTCTTTCGGCCCTGCCTTTTGTAACGGCCGGCTTTTACAGCAAGGATCTGATCCTGTTTTTCTCCTGGTCGTCCGGCAAGGGAAGTCCCTGGCTCTGGGCGGCGGGACTGATGGGAAGCCTGATCACAGGCATATACGCCTTCCGAATGGTTTTCCTTACATTCTTTGGAAAGGCAAAGGGGACGATCGGGAAAAGACCCGGGATGTCCATTAAGATTCCCTTGATCATCCTGGCTGTGCTCTCCGTGATCGGAGGCTTCCTGCAAATGCCTGATGAAACAGGCCCGGCCCTTTTCTCCGATTTCATGCACGGGGCGCTTCCGGCCGTGGCGACGATATCCGTGAGCTCCGCCGCGCAGGAAATCCGTTTTGCGTGCGCAATGGCCGCTCCCCTGATCGGGATATTACTGGCCTGGGTGTTTTTCCTGGGAAAACCCGCCGCAGTCAGAAGTCTCGTGGAAAGCCGCGCCGGTGAAATTCTGCGCAGATTCTGGTTTTCCGGCTGGGGGTTCGATCTTATGTACGATGTCTTCTTTTTGAGGACTTTTCTGCGGATCGCCCGGGTGAATGCCGGGGATTTTATGGATATCGCATTCCAGGGACCGGCCGTCCTGAGCAGGATTTTGAACGCAGTGCTGGTTCCCACGCAGTCCGGGAAAATACGGTGGTACGCCGCCGGGATCACTCTCGGCGCGGTAGTTATGATGTGGATCGTTCTTCTCGTGTAAGCTCCTCCGTTCTCAATGGAGCGGAAGAAAGAATTTTCCAGGAGCGACTCCATGATCCTGACATGGATGATCATCATACCCCTGGCGGGCGCTTTGCTGGCGTGGCTGCTCGGCCGGCTCGGAGACAGATGGCCGCGCTGGGTTTCGCTCTCCGCGCTCGTTCTGGATATCGTCCTCGCCTGTTCGTTATGGATACTCCGGCCCGGTCCGGAGAAATTCACCGGCAAAGAGGCCTGGCTCGCAGAGTTCAACGTGCACTGGTTTACCCGCCTCGGGATCGGTTTTCACCTCGCCGCGGACGGAATCAGTCTTGTCATGATCATCCTTACGTCTTTCCTTGGCATCGCAGCGGTCTCATCTGCATGGACGGAAATCAGGCAGAGGACAGGCTTCTTTCACTTCAATCTCATGCTGTGCCTCGCGGGAATTGTCGCCGTATTTTTGGCCGTGGATCTCTTCCTCTTTTATTTTTTCTGGGAGATCATGCTTGTCCCGATGTACTTCCTTATTGCCCTGTGGGGGCATGAAAATCGGATTTATGCATCGGTGAAGTTCTTTATCTTTACACAGGTGAGCGGTCTCTTTATGCTCGCGGCCATTCTCGGACTCTATTTTGTCCACGGCAGGAACACCGGGGTCTACACCTTCGATTACATGCAACTGCTTGGAACATCCATTGAGCCGTCCATTGCCATTCTGCTCATGCTCGGCTTCGTGATTGCCTTTTTCGTCAAGCTTCCGGTGGTTCCTTTCCATACGTGGCTTCCCGACGCCCACACTGAAGCCCCGACGGCCGGCAGCGTCGTTCTCGCCGGCCTGCTTCTCAAGACAGGCGCTTACGGAATGCTGCGCTTCGCCGTACCGCTCTTCCCGGGCGCATCCGTATCGTTCACCCCCGCGGCACTGGTCCTCGGCGTCATCGGAATAATCTACGGCGCCGTTGTCGCGTTTGCTCAAACGGACCTCAAACGCCTGGTCGCATATACAAGCGTCAGTCATATGGGTTTCGTGCTCCTTGGTATTTACGCGTGGAACGAAGTCGCGCTTCAAGGGGCGATAATGCAGATGCTCTGCCACGGCATCAGCACGGGCGCCCTCTTTATTCTTGTCGGGTCGCTTCAGGAGAGGATCAACACGCGTAGCCTGGACCGGATGGGCGGGCTCTGGTCGACGGCTCCCAGGATGGGCGGCGCAGGCCTTTTTTTCGCCCTCGCCTCCCTCGGACTTCCGGGGCTGGGCAATTTCGTGGGGGAATTCCTGATCCTGCTGGGGACATACCCGGTCAGCCCTCCGATGGCGGCCGCAGCCGCTCTCGGACTCGTCACTTCCACGATCTATTCCGTGTGGCTGGTCCAGCGCACATTTTTCGGGGAGAATACGGAAAAGTGGAAGTTCCCCGATTTGGGAAAGAGGGAAACAACCGTAATGGCTGCGCTTATCGGAGTGATCGTCTGGCTCGGAATTTATCCGCAGCCTGCGATAACAACCGCAAAGCACGGGGTGGAGAACCTTCAGGCACTTTACCGCCTCGGTCCGGAAGAGCCGCCCGGCGGTACAGTTTACACGGCGGACAGTGTCTCCCATCCCGGGCTGTATTTGGAGACAGACCACCGGAGGAAAAGGGCAATGACATTCAGACGCGGGAGGTCCGAAAATGGCCGGTAATCTGATAGCCGTGGCGCCGCACATAGTGATCGCAGCCACTGCCGTGACCGCAATACTTGTAATCGCGTTCCATCGAAGCCATCGGCTGACTTTCTGGCTGACTCTGGGAGGAATCATTGCGGCTTCGGCGGTGCTGCCGACCGCTGGTATTCCAGCACAGAAGGACTTGCTGTTGCATATGGATGACTTTGCGCTCTTTTATACCGGCCTGATCTTCGCTTCGGGTTTTCTGATCACGATGTTATCCCATGATTACCTGGAAAATCAGGAGGGGAATAAAGAAGAATACTATATTCTGCTCCTGCTCGCAATTCTGGGGTCCTCAGTGCTCGCGGGGTCGACCCATTTCGCGTCGTTTTTCCTCGGGCTGGAGATCCTGAGCATCTCTTTATACGCCCTTATTGCTTACAAGAGGATGGAACTGACCATCGAGGCCGGCGTTAAATATCTGATCCTGGCTTCGACTTCCGCTGCCTTTCTTCTCTTCGGTATGGCATTGATCTACGCTGAATCGGGCGCTATGGAATTTTTCGCGATCCTGTCAAGTCCCCTCACGGGCACGCCGGTCTTCCTGGCTGGCTCCGTCATGATGATCATCGGGATAGGATTCAAACTGGGAGTGGTGCCGTTTCACATGTGGACACCTGATGTCTATGAAGGCGCCCCCGCACCGGTCGCCGCGTTCATAGCCACAGTATCCAAGGGCGCGATGTTCGCGGTCCTGCTGCGCTTTTTCTCCCAGGTGGATTTTCATGGCTTCGCATCTCTGAAAGTGATCTTCACAATCATTTCGGTTTTATCCATGTTCACTGGAAATCTGCTGGCTCTCTTTCAGGACAATATAAAACGTATTCTTGCTTACTCCTCCATAGCGCATCTGGGTTATCTTCTGGTCGCATTTCTGGCAAGCGGCGAATTGCGGACGGCGGCCGTGACTTACTACCTGGCCGCTTACTTCGTTACGACTCTCGGAGCCTTCGGCGTCATTACGGTTTTGTCCTCCGGTGGAACGGAAATAGATGAACTCAGCGACTACCGCGGCCTTTTCCGGAAGAGTCCCTGGCTGGCCGGGACTCTCTCGCTGATGCTTTTTTCGCTTGCCGGAATTCCGGTTACCGCCGGATTCATCGGGAAATTCTACGTGATGGCGGCGGGCGCGGGGTCCTCGCTCTGGATGCCGGTCGTCATGCTGGTGATCAACAGCGGGATCGGATTGTACTACTACCTGCGGGTCATCGTCTCCATGTTCATCCATCCCGTGCCGGAGGGTGTCACCATAATCCATCCCCGCCAACCGGCCGGCAAAGCGGCACTCGCCATACTTTTCGTGATACTCCTCTGGCTGGGCATATATCCGGGGCCAGCCATGAGCATGATCTACAGGGCGGCGGCTGTTTTGTATTAACCGAGCGGGATGCTTTGCCCCGCCGCCGTCAAGGAGGAATAAAAATGTCGACACCTGCTTTCACTTATGCAATTGTAGGAGGGGGGCTGACGGGGGCATCTGCCGTGGAAGGAATACGCGAACACGATCAGAAAGGCAATATCCTCCTGATCGGAAGCGAAAGGCACCTGCCTTATGATCGCCCGCCCCTGACAAAAAAACTGTGGTTCGGTCAGAAAAAAGTGGAAGAGATTTTCTTGCACGACCGACGGTTCTATGAAGAGAACGGCGTCAGCCTCGTCCTCGGGGAAGTCGTGGTGTCCGTCGATCCGGAAAAAAATCATCGGCATTCGCGAAAAGAGGCGGCAAATACATAACCCGGATCGAAGATGGGGATGAACTTGAGTCGGATATTCTGATCGTCGGCATAGGAATCTCTCCGGCAGTCGAACTCGCGAAGAACGCCGGCTTGCAGACAGGAAACGGAATCATCGTGGATGAATACCTGTGCACTTCCCACCCGGATATGTTCATCTCATACAACCAGGTGCGGCTGACCTTATCGACCCACAAGGTAGGCGGCCTGTCATTGAACGATTTCATCATGGCGGCGAAAATCGACCGCATCGCAGAGCCGCCTGCATCCTGAGAGGGGAAATGAGCACAATGAGGCTCAGGGGAAAAACGGCCCTGGTAACGGGGGCGGCGAAAAGAATCGGACGAGAGATCTCCCTCGCTCTAGCGTCCAGGGGTGCGGATATAGCAATCCATTACCGCGCCTCCTCGGCTGAAGCGGACCAACTTGCCTTTGAACTGGCCGGGCTGGGGGTAAAGTCCTGGAGGATCAAGGCCGATTTCGACCGGGCGTCTGAATTGAGTTAGGATTAAAAAATAGATGCAAAGAAAGATTTTGAGATGGCAGGAGGAGATCAAAAATGGACATCGACACTCTATGCATCAACACCCTGCGGTTTCTTTCCGTCGACGCAGTGCAGAAAGCCGACAGCGGGCACCCCGGCCTGCCACTGGATGCGGCGCCCATGGCTTATATACTGTGGACCCGTTTTCTCAAGCATAACCCGGCAAACCCCGCATGGTTCGATCGCGACAGGTTCATACTTTCCGCCGGCCACGGATCGATGCTTCTGTACAGCCTGCTGTACGCAACCGGTTATGACCTGCCTATTGAGCAGATCAAGCAATTCCGACAGTGGGGCAGCATGACGCCGGGCCACCCCGAACGAGGATGTACGCCCGGCGTGGAAGTGACAACGGGACCTCTCGGCCAGGGGTTCGGTAACGGCGTGGGCATGGCCATCGCCGAGGCCCATCTCGCTGCCCGTTACAACCGCCCCGGTTATGAGATTATCGATCACTTTACCTATTCTATAGTGAGCGACGGCGACCTGATGGAAGGTGTCGCTTCGGAGGCGGCCTCTCTTGCCGGTCACCTCAAGCTCGGCAAACTTGTCTATCTCTATGACAACAACCACGTTTCCCTCGCGGCGGCAACCGACATCGCCTTTACAGAAGATGTCGCGGCAAGATTCAGTGCTTACGGCTGGCACACCCAGACACTTGAGGATGGAAACGACCTGGCGGCAATCGACAGCGCAATCCGAAAAGCCAGGGATGAAAGGGGTCGTCCATCCCTCATCCTGATCCGCACCCATATCGGCTACGGCTCTCCAAAACAGGATTCCTTCAAGTCTCACGGCGAGCCACTGGGAGTCGAAAATGTAAAGAAGACGAAAAGAAACCTGGGATGGCCGGAAGAACCGGACTTCTACGTCCCCGATCAGGCACTTGCCTTTTTCAGAAAGGCTGTGAATGAAGGCGCAAAGGCCGAGGACGCGTGGTGGAAAAAATTCAACATGTACCGCCGTGAATTTCCAGACCTGGCCCGCGAATTCATCCAGATCATGAACGGGGAACTGCCCGAGGGATGGGATGCCGACATACCGGCATTTCCTCCAGACGCAACAGGAACGGCTACGCGCGCCGCATCGGGACAGGTCATGAACGCCGTTGCGGCTAGGCTTCCTGCATTCATAGGCGGGTCGTGCGATTTGAACCCGTCCACGCACTCCGCATTGAAAGGGATGGGGGATTTCGAAAACCCGGCGCGGAGCGGAGGCGATGAACAGGGGTCATCCGGTGGAGGCTGGACATATATGGGGCGCAATCTCCACTTCGGGGTCCGCGAGCATGCCATGGGGGCGATCCTCAACGGACTGGCCGCACACGGAGGCATCATCCCCTATGGAGCGACATTCCTGATTTTTTCCGATTACATGAGACCGCCGATTCGCCTTGCGGCACTGATGCGGTTGCATGTCATCTACATTTTCACGCACGACAGCATCGGTCTGGGACAGGACGGGCCTACACATCAGCCGGTCGAGCAACTTGCCGGACTCCGGGCCGTGCCGAATCTGGTGGTTATCCGCCCCTGCGATGCGAATGAAACCGCAGAGGCCTGGAGAACGGCTTTATCCATAAAGGAAAGGCCCGTGGCCCTTGTCTTGACAAGGCAGAATGTCCCTGTATTCGACCGCACGGAATTCGCCTCCGCCGAGGGCCTGAAAAAAGGCGCATACGTCCTGGCCGGGACGCCCGGAGAAAAACCCGATATAATACTGATCTCATCGGGGTCGGAAGTCAGCCTGGCCGTCAATGCCTGGAGAAAATTGACGGAAAGGAACATAAGAACACGCGTAGTCTCCATGCCTAGCT